>Ga0222718_10000045_pt1 | contig 125206 bp, 105 predicted proteins | sample C33_27DmetaG_FD_165045 | JGI IMG/M metagenome (GOLD analysis project Ga0222718, IMG submission 165045) | Estuarine water microbial communities from San Francisco Bay, California, United States - C33_27D | ecosystem: Environmental > Aquatic > Marine > Unclassified | place: USA: California...
GGGTTGGGCCGATGAAGATGAACTGTTGGAATCACTCGGTCAACGACCTCCATAAATGGTGCAAACAAAGTGCCGAACATCATTGGGGGCCTCCCTGCCAACTTAATTCACAATGTCTCTTCGGCAGGTAAGAGCCCAGCCTACAGTTCTGTCACTCAGTTGTGCGATTCAATTCGCGTTCGACCGTAAGAAGTATCTCAGCAGGCTCCGCCATTCGTCCCGCTCCAATTGTACCGCAACTCAGCCAGCCTTCGCCCGGCTCAACGATCACAATACCGTCTGACTTCAATTGCTCGACGTTACGCTGAACCGCAGGTTTGCTCCACATTTCGGTATTCATCGCAGGACAAACCACAATGGTCCCGGTGAAGGCTAACGCCAATGTGGAAAGCAGATCATCGGCCATACCGTAAGCAAGTTTGGCAATGCAGTTTGCGGTGGCCGGCGCAATCACCAACAACTCTCCCAAACGTGCCAGGCCAATATGTTCGCCTTGATAATGCTCGGTAGGCGTGAACAGGTCGTCGTTGACGGGGCGATTGGTGAGTGCTTCGAAAGTCACCGGGCCAACAAACTCTTGAGCCGACTCGGTCATCACCACAGAAACGACGGCCCCCGCTTGCGTCAACTTACTGGCAAGATCGGCAGCCTTATAGGCAGCGACACCACCACTCACGCCAAGGACTATCTGTCGATCCTGCATGGTCACGGCCTCACTGTGAGAAACCAAACGGTGCGAAACGAAACATCCTACAGGTCGGCGAGTGAAGGACCATCATCAGCCGCGGCACCCTCTTCACCATCCGCGACACGCAGATCACCCGAGGTGTCGAGATAGATCTTGTTTTCCATGATCTCCTCCACCACGATTGCCACTTTGTCCTTCGTCTGTAATTCGACAAGAGGAGGAGCGCCACGATTAAGGGCGACCAGCCTTTTCTGAATGAGCGATGATAATTTGAAACGTCCGCCAACCTTGTTGACGATGTCTTCTTCTTTGAAAGCCTCGTGCACGCTAGTCCGCCTCTTCTGTTCGCAGAATGTGTTTAATTTCCTCGACAGCCCGATCCAGCTCGTCATTCACGACCTGGTACTTGTATCGATCTGCCAGAGCCAATTCTCGCCGGGCCGTCGCCAAGCGTTTTTGAATCACGTCTTCGGATTCCGTCCCTCGGCCTCTCAACCGCGTCTCATATTCATCATCGGAGGAGGCACTAATGAAAATCGTGACCGCCTCCGGGTATTCTTGCATTACATTCAAAGCCCCCTCGACATCAATTTCGAGGAACGCCCACGCACCTTGCTCTTCTGCTCGTGCAATCTCCGACTTTAAGGTACCATACCAGTACCCGGAACTAAAGACTTCCGCAGTTTCAAGGAACTCGCCTGCTTTTCGCTTTTGTTCAAACTCTTCCGCAGACAGGAAATGATAATCATCTCCATTATTTTCGCCAGTCCTCGGGGGTCTCGTCGTCGCCGACACGCAAACTCGTAGCGAGACCGGACTATCTTGCAGTAATTTGCGGACTATGGTGGTTTTTCCGCTCCCGCTGGGGCCAGAAAGCACCAGCAACCTACTGTTTCCGGCCGACTGATCACCCGATTGCGGCTGGGGTGCGTCACTCGACATTCTGTAAGACCTCCCGCATTTTTTCGACGGCTGCCTTCATTTCGACGACGCAGTGAGCAATTTCGACATCATTGGCCTTCGAACCAATTGTGTTCACTTCGCGGTTGAGTTCCTGAGACAGAAAATCGAGCCGTTTGCCTTCCGATTGATCACTGGTAATGAACTTCTCGAATTGCTTCAAGTGCGAGTCCAGTCGAATAATTTCTTCATTGATGTCACACCGATCAGAAAACTGGCTGACTTCCCGAATCACATCAGATGGCTGTAATTCGACATCAGCCCCTTCCAACAGATTTTTGACTCGTTCCAGGATTCGATCTCGATACTGAACCACAACTTGGGGGGCTCGCTCAGAAACCAATTTCACCTGTTCAGAAATGAGAGCCATTTGCGAACGCAGATCATCGGCCATCGACTCACCCTCATGCCGACGGAACGCATCAAATTTTTCGAGAGCTTCCCGTAACGCAGGCTCGGCTTGTTGCCATTCAGCATCCGCGTTGACATCGGATTCGTCTGGTTCCGCAACCACACCGGGAAGTTGTAACAAGTCTCCCGCATTCATGACCGGTAGCTGAGTCATCGACTCACGAAGGTCATCCCATTGTTTCAGATAGGAATCCAGAACATCACCGACAAAAGAAAAATCCGCAGCCGAACGTCCCACAGTGCGTTTTATAGTGACATTAATCGTTCCGCGAGAGATCGTCTTTCGAACGACCTTTTCGACGGCCGGTTCGAGGCCAGAGAACGAATCGGGCAAACGAACATTGAGCTTCAGATACCGATTATTGACGGCTCGTACTTCGACATGATACACGGTGTCATTGCAGACCTGCCGAGCGTCACCATATCCCGTCATGCTTAACAACACGATGGTCGCTCACTTTCTTGTAACGTCAAACAGTTCGGCAGTACACCAGTTCTCGCTCATCATCAAAAGCAGAGACGCTCGTTGAAACTATTGATCAGAATCGCTAGAAGGTTCTTCAGTCGACTTGTCAGCCGGTGCCGTTTCGGCCTCAGTCGCTTCTTCCGATTTCTCAGCTTCGGAATCCGAGTCGTCGTCGGTTTCCGTCGGAATCAATCCAGTGCCGGTTGATTCATCGGTTTCCGAGTCTCCTGCTCCGACAGAAGCACCCACAGAGGCAGCCTTATCACCACCGCCATAATTTCCTGAAGACGCGGCATCCATTAAGCGGATACTGGCTCCTGCGAGTAACACCCAAACCAAAGCGACACCAACAGTAATTTTTGTAAACACATCACCGGCCTTGGTTCCGAAGGCAGACTGTCCACCCATTCCACCGAAGGCACCGGCTAAACCGCCGCCGCGTCCGCGCTGAATGAGAATCAACAGAATCATAAAAATTCCGCTGAGCATAAGAAGTGTTGAAACAATCGTTGCCATATCCGCCCTGATCCTCTGACACCGTGAGACTGAATACTTTCAGACACCGATGTCAACTGCTGAGAAAAATGTTTGCGATTCGCCGTCACTCCGAGGACTGCGATCATCCCTGATAATCTGTTAACCGGCTCCTGCAATAATCCCCAGGAAAGAGTCGGCTTTAAGGCTGGCACCACCGACGAGAGCCCCGTCGACATTTGGCTGACCAATCAGCTCGGCTGCATTATCTGGTTTAACGCTACCACCATATAAAATACGTGTATTTTCCGCAACCTCAGACGAGTAATGCAGTTCGAGCCACTTTCGTAAATATAAGTGGGCTTCCTCTGCTTGAGCGGGTGTCGCCGTCAATCCGGTCCCAATCGCCCAAACGGGTTCATAGGCAATCATGATATCAGCCATCTGATCTGCCGACACACCCGCCAATCCCCATGACATTTGCTCGTCCAGAACACTTTCCATCTGCCAGGCCTGACGTTCTTCGATCAATTCGCCGACGCAAAGCACGACTTTCATGCCGTCATCAAGGCCTTTACGAGCCTTTTTATTGACCATTTTGTTGCATTCGCCCAAAACATGACGCCGTTCGCTGTGACCGACCAGGACGTGTGAACAACCAACGTCTTTGAGCATCTCTGTCGAAACTTCCCCCGTATAAGCACCGTTGTCTTCGATGTAAAGGTCTTGAGAACCCGTTTTAATGGAGGAGCCTTCGGCAGCCGCGACAATTCCGCCAAGGTAAGGAAAAGGGGGGAAAACGATCACTTCGGCGGAAGTTTCTCCCAATCCTGCTTTAAGTCCTGCGACAAGGGCTTCTCCTTCGGCCTTGTTGGTATTCATTTTCCAGTTGCCAGCAACAATGACTTGTCTCATGACGTATTCAAATCCCTATAAAATGTGAGAGTTCTGCAAAATTGAAGCGGGAGCCAAAGCGCACCCGTGAATTGTGTTCAGGGAGAAATAACGAACCTGGGCCGTTAGTTCAAGGTTTCGGAGCGGGGATAAGTCCCTAAAATTTCTAAACGGACCGCCCCCTTTTCAAGTTGATCCAATGTTTTTCGTACTTTGGGGTCGTTCTCATGCCCTTCAAAATCGAGGAAAAACAGATATCCCTGTTCCTCTCCCCTCAAAGGGAATGACTCGATCCAAGTCAGGTTCAGCTTATTTGTCTTAAAAATATTCAACGCATCCGACAAAGAACCCGGTTCGTGAGGGATCTGTAAAAGTAACGCCGTGCGATCAGAACCAGTCGGTTTTTGAAGATGATCGCCGATCACGGCAAAGCGAGTCACATTATGTTTGTTATCTTCAATTTTCTCGGCCACGATTTGAAGGTCGTATTCTACAGCCGCCTGGCGACTGGCCACCGCAGCGGCACCCGGCTTCTCGCGAGCCAATTGTGCAGCGGCCGACGTGCTGGTCACTTCGATCAATCGGGCATCAGGCATGTTACGAGCCAACCAGTCGCGACATTGCGACAAAGCTTGTGGCTTTGAATAGATTTCGGTGATTTCGCTCCGAGGACAACGCGACATCAAATTGTGATGAATGCTGACCAACACCTCACCACAAATCCGTAAGGGAAGCCGAGTGAACATATCGAGAGTATCGACAATGCGACCATCAGTGCTGTTTTCAATGGGAACGAGCCCGAAGTCTGCATGGCCACGATTCACTTCTTCAAACACAGAGGCAATCGTGCTCACGGGAATCAGGTCAGCACCTTTTCCGAAGCGTTCCAATGCCGCAAAGTGGGTGAAACTGTATTTTGGTCCCAAATAAGCGACTCTTGTCAACTTAACGCCGCTCTTCGCAAAACTCAGAATGTCCCGAAAAATGGACCGCACAATTTGGTCGGGGAGAGGACCGGGATTGGCTTCTCCCAATTCGTTCAACATCGAGTCGTCTGCATGCGGATCGTAAATCGAAGCTTTTTTCTCGGGACGTTTGCTGTAAAGCCTCTCCGTCAGTTGAGCACGCTTGTTGATCAGCTTGAGAATCTCTTTATCAATGCGTTTGAGATCCGCGTCGAGCCCCCCCCCATTACGGCTGGAACTGGTGGTTCGAGTTCCTTTATTGGTGGCCCGTTTCTTGGCAGACGACTTCGAAACAGGCTTTTTCTTGGTTGTGGATGCCTTCTTCGCCGCTTTACGAACCGTGGTTTTCTTTTTTGTTGTACGTTTTTTTGCCATCGAAAGCGGTCCGGTCAATCGTAGATAACTGATTCCACTCCATTGGCTTACGCTATATTGTGCGTTATTTGGTCACGCCCTCAGTGTCGTGAGTCATGCTTTGTAATGAGCCGGGCAACCAAAATCAAGGAGCCGATTTCAAGCGATCAAAACCACTGCCACAATGACACCGACGCTCGTTTTAACTCTCATCTCACCAGTTGCCATTTTGGCACACCCCAAAACTTAACACGATTCCAAAAACGCTCTATCCCTATACACAACAGAAACTTACAGGACTCCTATCATATCGCAACAAAGTTGGCACACCCCTTGCATTAGTAAAACAGCACGCTGATCGGTCTGGCCGATTGGCAGTCAATTCAATCAAGATCACAAGACAATAACCCAACTCACGATCCTGAAAGATCGAGGAGCATTAAAAATGGCAGTTGAATCAGAAAAAATTATCGGCATCGACCTCGGGACAACGAACTCCGTGGTTTCTGTGATGGAAGGTGGCGAATCCAAAGTGATCGCCAATCTTGAAGGAAACCGGGTCACTCCCAGTGTTGTCGCTTTCACGGAAAAAGAGGAAACCCTTGTGGGCGAGCCGGCCAAACGCCAAGCCGTCACCAACCCCCATAACACGATCTATTCGGTCAAGCGATTTATGGGGCGTCGCCACAAGGAAGTTCAATCTGAAGAAAAAATGGTTCCCTACGGAATCGTTGGTGGTGACGAAGATTACGTCAAAGTCGACGTCAACGGTAAGGAATACACACCGCCTGAAATCTCGGCTTTGATTCTTCGCAAACTGAAAGAAGCCGCGGAAAGCTATCTCGGTCACAAAGTCAACAAGGCCGTGATCACCGTTCCAGCATACTTCAATGATGCACAACGTCAGGCGACTAAAGACGCCGGACAAATCGCCGGGCTCGAAGTGGCTCGTATCATTAATGAGCCGACCGCAGCCGCACTCGCTTACGGATTACAGAAGAAGGAAGAAGAGAAAATTGCCGTCTTCGACTTGGGCGGCGGTACGTTCGATGTCTCGATTCTGGAAGTCGGCGATGAGATGGTGGAAGTATTGTCCACAAACGGCGACACCCATCTCGGTGGTGACGACTTCGACGAAGTCCTGATTGGACACATTGCCGACGAATTCAAGAAAGAGCAGGGAATCGACCTTCGCTCTGATGCGATGGCTTTACAACGACTGCGTGAAGCTGCTGAGAAAGCCAAAAAGGAACTCTCCAGTTCCGCTTCAACCGATATCAACCTGCCGTTCATCACGGCCGATGCCTCGGGAGCCAAACACCTCCAACTGTCGATCTCTCGATCAGACTTTGAAAAATTGATCGATCCACTTGTTGAACGTTGCCGCGGGCCCGTCGAAAATGCCCTGAGCGACGCCAAGCTGTCACCCGGCGACATTGACGAAATCGTTCTTGTGGGTGGTTCAACACGAGTTCCCAAAGTTCAGGAACTCGTCAAGAAAATGTTCGGTAAAGAGCCACATCGCGGCGTGAATCCCGATGAAGTGGTTTCGATTGGTGCCGCCATTCAGGGTGGTATTATCGCAGGCGATGTGACTGACGTTGTCCTTCTCGACGTCACTCCTCTCTCTCTCGGTATCGAAACCGAAGGGGGTATCTTGACGAAACTCATCGAACGGAACACAACCATTCCGGCCACCAAGAAAGAAACATTCTCGACAGCCGCCGACAACCAAACAGCGGTCACAGTGCGAGTGTTCCAGGGTGAACGGCAGATGGCCAACGACAACCGTCTCCTCGGACAATTCAACCTGGACGGCATTCCTCCCGCTCCGCGCGGCATGCCGCAAATCGAAGTCGCTTTCGACCTCGACGTGAACGGAATTTTGAATGTCTCTGCCAAGGATGTGAAATCTGGCAAGGAACAGTCGATCAAAATCGAAGAGTCCAGCGGACTTTCCGAGGATGAAATCGAACAAATCCGCAAAGATGCTGATGCTCACGCCGAAGAAGACAAGAAAAAACGTGAACTGGCCGAAGCCAAAAACATGGGCAACACGCTGGCTCATGAAGCTGAGAAGGCACTCAAGGAACACGCCGAAAAAGTGGACGAGGGTTCCAAGACGGCTATCGAAGCTGCGGTCAAGAAAGTTCAGGAAGCCGTGGAAGGCGATAATGTCGACCAGATCAAATCGGCGACCGAAGAACTCTCGACGACGATGCAGGCCATGGCCGAACACTTTCAGGGAAGCCCTGAAGGGGAAGCTCCTGAAGGTGCGGAACCAGCCGGAGCCACAGCAGACACCGGCGGCGGAGATGACGACGATGTCATTGACGCTGAGTTTGAGAAGAAATAAACGAGTTGAACTCTCCTCCCTCATTCGGGTGGGAGGAGAGTTTTCCTACCTTGAATCCCGAATGATCCCTTCAACAGTTCGCGACGCCCGTCGCGCTATCATATACTTTCAACAATCCGAGCGGTTTTTCACACGGCCTGACCGTGCCGCTCGTGTTGTGTACTCACGGAGTGTGAAATCATGGCATTTCAATTTGAAAAACTGACGACCAAAGCCCAAGAAGCTCTGCAACGAGCCCAAAGTTTTGCGATTGAGCAAGGACACCAACAGTTACAGCCCATTCATCTTCTCAAAGGCTTAGTCGATGAAACCGATGGGATTGTGCGTCCGCTCTTCCAAAAGATGGGAGTCGATACACAACAGTTGCAGACAGTTTTAGAGAATGAATTGGCCCGACTTCCGAAAGTCTCCGGCAGCGATGCGCATCCCCAAGTCTCCCCAGCAGGAATTCGTGTGCTGGAAGCCGCGCAAAAAGAAGCCGACGCGATGCAGGACGAATTCGTCTCAACCGAGCATCTGCTTCTGGCCCTTACAAAGGTCGATGACCAGGCACAACGGCTGCTCAAAATGCACGCCGTCACAGAAGATGATTTAAAAGCGGGTCTCAAAACCGTACGAGGAAACCAAAAAGTGACCGACCAACACCCCGAAGACAAATATCAAGCGCTCGAAAAGTACGGCAAGGATCTCGTCGAACTCGCGCGATCAGGAAAGATCGATCCGGTCATCGGTCGCGACAAAGAGATCCGTCGCGTCATTCAGGTTTTGTCTCGACGCCGCAAAAACAACCCCGTCCTGATCGGTGAACCGGGTGTCGGTAAAACCGCCATCATCGAAGGCTTGGCACACCGCATTGTGCTAGGCGATGTGCCTCAAGCTCTCAAAGATAAACGAGTCATCGCTCTCGACATGGGAGCCCTCATCGCGGGAGCGAAATTCCGTGGTGAGTTCGAAGACCGCTTGAAGGCCGTCCTCAAAGAAGTCGAAGAGGCCGCCGGTCAAATCATCCTCTTCATCGACGAACTCCACACTGTCGTCGGAGCAGGAGCCTCCGAAGGCTCGATGGATGCCTCCAACTTACTCAAACCAGCCTTAGCGCGAGGTGAATTGCATTGCGTCGGCGCAACGACGCTCGACGAATACCGCATGCACATCGAAAAGGACGCAGCTCTCGAACGTCGCTTCCAACCGGTCAAAGTGAACGAACCCTCCGTCGAAGACACCATCGCCATTCTGCGTGGACTCAAAGAACGCTACGAAAAACACCACAACATCAAAATCAAAGATGCAGCACTCGAATCAGCAGCGACACTCTCCGACCGATATATCACGGATCGATTTTTACCCGACAAAGCTCTCGACCTGGTCGACGAAGCCGCCGCCCGTGTCTCGATGGAATTGCATTCCGTACCAGCGGAAATTGATGAAGTACAAAGACGCCTGACTCGTCTTGAACTTGCCGCCCGCCAACTCGAAGAAGAGCAGGAAGAGCACGCAGAGAAAGAACGGGAAGAGATCCGCCTCGAAACCGAACAACTCAAACAAAAACTCGCCTCACTCAAAGAACAATGGGAAGCGGAGAAGCTCGGCATCGGCGACGTCCAATCACTGCGGGAAGAACTCGAAAACGTCGAGCGCGATTACTCACAACTCGAAGCCGGCATCCGTGAGAAACAAGCCTCCGGTCAACTTGTCGATGAATCGAATTTCCAGAACCTATACGAGTTGGACAGCCGACAGAAACAATTACGGACTCAAATCGAGCAAGAAGAAGCCATCAGCGAGCAAGCCGCCGCCGAAGCCGCATCCGAGGAAGAACCCAAACAGAAACTGTTGCGAACCGAGGTTGGCCCCGAAGAAATCGCCTCCGTGGTCTCCGATTGGACCGGCGTCCCCGTCACACGCATGTTGCAAACAGAGAAGGACAAGCTCCTCAACATGGAGGTCGGCATCCACCGTCGTATGATCAATCAAAGTGAGGCGGTGACTGCGGTCTCGAACGCCGTTCGTCGTTCTCGTTCTGGTTTACAGGATCAAAACCGCCCCATTGGATCGTTCATTTTCCTCGGCCCCACGGGAGTCGGCAAGACGGAACTCTGTAAAGCACTCGCCGAGTTTCTCTTCGACGACGAACGCAACATGGTCCGCATCGACATGAGTGAATTCATGGAGAAACATTCGGTCGCCCGTTTGATCGGTGCGCCTCCCGGATATGTGGGTTACGAAGAAGGGGGCAAACTGACTGAAGCCGTCCGGCGACAACCTTATTCCGTGGTGTTGCTCGACGAAGTCGAAAAGGCACACCGCGACGTCTTCAACGTCTTGCTTCAGGTGCTCGATGATGGTCGCTTGACCGACTCTCACGGCCGAACAGTCGATTTCAGCAACACCATTATCGTGATGACCTCCAACATCGGCAGTCAGATGATCATGGATTTGGCAGGCACACCAGAAGAAGACACGATTCACGACCGTGTGCTGGAAGTTTTGCAACGCGAATTCTTGCCGGAGTTCCTCAACCGCGTTGACGACACAATCGTTTTCCATCCACTGGGCCGCGATGAAATCCGCCAGATCGTCGATCTCCAACTGACGCAACTCGAAAAGTTGCTCCAAAACAACGGCTACGAACTCGAAGTGAGCGACGAAGCCAAGACGTTACTCGCCAACGAAGGTTACGACCCGGCATACGGAGCACGACCTCTCAAGCGGGTGATTCAAAACCGGTTGCAGAACTCATTGGCCAACGAGATTCTCGCCGGCACATTACCGGAAGGCTCAACCATCAAAATCGACGCCGCCCCTGATGGGTTTATCTTTACAAATGAGTGATCATTCGAGCGAAACGAGCGATAAATTGGCCCCACCAACTGGCACCTTTCAACCATCGACAGCAGTGGAAACGCTCTTGTTACTTTCGCGGGAAAGATCTTATAGTTCGATGCAATCAAGGGATCATCATGACCTCTCTTTCAATCTTTGCTAACGAAAAACAACAGCATGTGGCCCAAACGCCTCTTAAACAAACGCCTCATCGATACCTTCTTTCTCAGAGAGGCGAAGTGGTCGGAGAGTCACGGAGCCACTCCCGGCCATCTTGGTGGAGGGCTGTTGTATTATTCGATTGTCTACTCCCTGCGTGTTCGACGATGTGTCTGTATCGGTTCGGGTGGTGGATTTGTCCCTCGCATGATTCGGCAGGCTCAACGTGAAATGGGAGGAGACAGAGAGACGCATCTGATCGATGCAGATCTTCCTGAAGTTGGCTGGGGCAATCCGATGTGGCTGTCGAAGAAATCATTCTTTCGCAAAAACTTCCCCGACATCATCCTTCATCTCGATAAATCGGAAAACGTACTCCCGACTTTCGAGAAAAATTCGCTCGACTACATCCATATCGACGGCGATCATTCTTACGAAGGTTGCAAAGCTGACTTCGAACTCAGCCTTCCACTTCTTGCCCCCGATGGAGTCATGACATTACACGACACAAGGTCACATCATCAGGACGAGCGTTGCGGAGTACACCGTGTCGTCGAGGAAGCCCGCGCTGCGAACTTCGATGTCGTCGATCTCACATCTCTCGGATGTGGCGTGGCAATCATTCGCCCTCGCGCGGCATGACCATTTGCCCATAATTGTTTTGAATCAAGAATGCGCCATACCGATGTTTGCTCAATTTCTCGACTTCATGTTTTCGTAGAGTCCGCTGTGCGAACCGACAAGATCTTTGAAACGAATGAGAAGCATACGAATTTTCTATGGAGAAACTAAACTCACCGGATTTACATACGAATCCGATTCAAGCGGTCCGCACTGTGTACACACAGCGGACCCGACTTTGTTGACCGTTCCACATTGCCGAACACGCCATCGTCCAAGAGTCTGAAACTCCATACTCTTGAAATCGTCGCAACTCGTTCGCTCGACACCAAATTCAAGATCCTTCAAGAGTATGAGACAGACACACACTCTTCTCATACTCTTGAATACTCTTGAGCAAGTGGTTGCTGAGATTGAGGTTGCGACATTCTGGCTTTGTATTCCTCCAAAGCGGTGATTCCCCTCGGATTTGTACACAGGGAATTAGAAATTAAGTGCTTTGTGCTTTGTGCTTTGTGATTTGTGCTTTGTGCTTTGGCTAACGCAGCATCTCACATCAGACCATTCAGAGAGTGGATGCTTGAATGCTGAATGCTTTTTTCAAATTGCCAAAGATCGAGACGCCCGTCGGCGAACCACGAACGCTAACTCTGGTACAAGAGGTTGGCAAGATGAATCATGGATTCAGATTTTGACGCAAAGATGCATTAGAACCGCGAAGAAAAACACTTCGGGTCTCACTGGCGGGTTGTTCGCCAGTGAATGAAGATATTTGACTCACGCAGAGGCGCAAAGGCGCAGAGAAGAAACAGGGCCAACGGCCCGGCAATATGTCAGCTCAGGACAACGCCCTGGGTTTGGGTGACGATTAATTTTCAACAGCCCCAGCGGGGCGACGCTACAATCGACAACCACGAATGACTCGAATCAAACGAATAAAAAAAGGGAGTCGGCGGGCGCGCCATGAAGCGGAACCCCTCGAAACTTATCCATGAAGGACTTGACCGCAGATGACGCGAATCACACGGATAAATAAGAGATCAAAAGAACGCTCATTGTGGCCTGTTTGATTTTGGTGTGTGGCTGGGGCGTTTTTATGCGAGCAAAGTAGAGCCAACTTTGACTTTACATGACGTTGACGAATTTCGGAACACAAACATGGCCCCAGTAAAAGATCGTGACTCGCGCAGAGGCGCCAAGCAATTTCTTTTTGTGCCGTGCACTTGCTCGCGTGGGCATGAGTGAGAAGAAAGAGTTTTGAATCAGGAAAGCAGGAACTCAGGAAGGCGAAACCACGAATTGCTAGAATCACACGAATAAAATGATTATCGCCGTCGTGAGACAGTGGAACAGTGGCTACCCGAGTTGACTCCCGTTTAACCAACAAACGGGGCTACTCATTTTTTGATCCGCATCATCTGCGTGATCCGCGGTTCAACCCAACTTCCAAAACGCTCTGCTGACTTGTAGCAAGGCTGACTACATTCCGGTGATCAAAGTCCAACAGGATCTCACGGCGAGTCGCTGGATTCCATCAGTGCCTGAGTCAATGGTTTGTCGTCAGGGATTGAGTATTCGAGTCCCAGTAACTTGGCGATGGTGGGAGCAATCGACGTATTGTTCACGGTCGGTATTTTGACACCGGGACGGATACCGGCTCCTGAGAGAATGCACATCGCTTTCATCTTGGGGGACTTGGCCAGCAAGCCGTGCGAACCGAGTGACGTTCCCCCCTCTTTTTGTGTCGCAATCAAACTCTCTCCCTTTACGGAACCCGAAACCGCGTAGCCGTCTTTCGCGACCAGAATCGCGTCGGGGGCTTGCTCGTATTCTCGCGGGTGTGGAAAACGGACTTCGTCGAAACGATCCGGCAACAGGACATCAGCGACTCCCTCTTTCCCGGTGAACATTTTCTGGAATTTGCTGGCAGCCTGCGAGGCTTCAGCCGGGTTCGTGCAGTACACATATCCGATGCCCCCTTCAGGAACCACATGCACCTGCGCCTGAGTCAGTTTGCCGTCTTCAACAGTCAAAAGTCCTGCCTGACGAAGCAAGACGTTCGGCAGGATCGCTTTAGGAGTTCGAGCGAAGCCGTGGTCTGCCACGAGAATAATCGTCGTCTGGTCTCGAATACCGGCGTCATCAAGCGCGTCAAGAATCCGTGACAGGCACATATCGGCATAGGCGTTGGCCGTGTAGCCAGCTTGCGACTGTGCTCCCAAACTGTGATGCATGAAATCGTTATTCAACAGATGCACCAGAGTCAGATTCGGTTTGCGTTCGCGAATTAAATGGCAGGCCGCTTCGGTCCAGACATAATCCAAACCGACGATGCTCGCTTTTCTGAACGAAGCGTGAGTCTCATCCCGCAACAAACCGAGTTCGATCAATTCTGTCCGTAATCTTGGCGTCGTATAGTCCAACGAATTGGGAACATCAGGAAATTGGTCATCGAACGACTTCGAGTTGCGCGTACAAGGCCAGTTCACCTCGGCAGTCGTCAGCCCTGCGGCGTGGGCGACATCCACAATCGTAGGAACTTTCACGAGATCACTCTGGTCGCGATGCGAATCAATCCGCACCGGAACTCCGATTCCTCCACGCTCCAGCACGCCGTTGGCGAGGACGCCGTGTTGTCCCGGCGGCAGCCCCGTGACAAGTGTCGTGTGGTTGGGCCAGGTGACTGATGGATCGGAGACGACCATGCCTCCCTCAACAACACACCCTTCACGCGCCAGCCGACGAATGGTGGGTAGTGGAACCTTGGGATCATCGACAAGGTACGCCGCAAATCCGTCGATACTCACAACAACCACGTGTCGCGGAAGATCGGCAGTCCATGCCAGCGACAAGTGACTCAGATAGACAGTAGCCACAATCAGTGCAGAGTAGATCCAACGATGATACATTCCCATTCTCTCCCGCGTACGTGTTCCAGAATTTGTCGCAATGTCTCATCAACTGTAACAAGGCGCAGACAATACTTCCAAACTCGTCTTAAAAGCGAACAATCGTATGGAATAGGTCTGGTTCCACGGAACAGAAATTCTACTCCTGTTGAACAACTCGTTAACGTATATCACTCAAAGCTCATCTGACTGACTTGATCACTCTGGTGTGAAAAAAGACGTGAAACTAATGTTATATAGAGTTATCATGACCCGAGAGGGTTCTTGCTGGCAGTTCAAATTGATGGCCTCAAATCCTAAAGATGAGATTTCATCCGTAAAATGGAATGAAATCTGTTTTAGACTTCCTTCCATACTCGTCTTTCGGCGGAAATTCCATGAGACGCTCCAAACGATACACCACTGCGATTCTTCTTCTGTGTGTTCTCAATCAGGCATTGGCCGACGAGCCGACGAAGCCGGAATGGAAGTACTCACCGCAATTACTGAGACCGTTCTGGCAGGGAGATGTCGTCGAAGGGGAGTCTGTGCTCTTCATCCGCAACGAACAGACCGGCGAAGCCCGGGCCTCGGTGTTGTTCCCCATTCGGAAAGTGCTGGCAGTCCGAAACTCGGTCGGCGATGTCACTTTCGAACAAGGGAAAGATTATCTCTGGAACGCAAACTCGCGAGAGATTGTGCTGCCGGCCGGTTCGCGGATTGTTTCGCAGACTCCGCAACAACTGCGTCGGCCCGCAAAATCGCAAAAGTACCAGCTCACACATCGCGACGGCAATGGTGAAATCTTCTTTGCTGGCCGACTCGAATATGCCGAAATGCAGACTTTAATCACTTACAGCCATGAACCGAGCCTGTGGAAATCGCCTCACCCAAAGTTTAATCCAGTACAGCTGCCACAAACCGTGGCCCGGTTAACCAATCGTCAGCCACTGACCATCGTCACACTGGGAGACAGTATTTCCACCGGAGCCAACGCATCGGCGATTTATGAAGCGGCTCCCTATCAACCGGGGTATCCTGAGCTTGTCAGGCGTGAGCTGGCTGAACGATTCGGGAGTGCTGTCGTCATGAAAAATCTGTCGGTCGGCGGCACTGACACCGGCTGGGGACTGACACAAATCGACAAGGTTATCGAAGCCGAGCCAAATTTGGTGATCCTCGCCTTCGGTATGAATGATTCGGCTGGACGGTCTGTCGAGTCCTATCAGAAAACCACTCGTAGTATGATCGAAAATATTCGCAAGAAACTGCCGGAATGTGAAATCATTCTCGTCGCATCAATGCTGGGCAACCGCGACTGGGTCACATTAAACCACGACGTTTTTCCACAGTACCGTGATGCGCTGGCCGAACTGATCGAGCCGGGAATCGCGTTGGCCGATCTCACCTCGATCTGGACTGAATTTCTGAACCGAAAAAAGGACTGGGATCAGACTGGCAATGGCGTGAATCATCCTAATGACTTCGGACACCGTGTGTACGCCCAAGTGATCACGACGCTGCTCGGCCCAGGCAGTCGCTGAAAAGCTCTCAGCACTGGTTAAGACGCCCGATAGCAATTCAATCACTTTTCATCGTCGGCACAAACCCACTCACCCAGAGTTGGTTCGTAATCAAGAAGTTCTTCAGGCTTGAAGTAGATACCGAGTTCACGAACGGCGGCTTCGGGGCCATCGCTGCCGTGAATCAAATTCATCTGACGGCTGACTCCGTAATCGCCGCGGATGGTTCCGGGTGCTGATTCGCGACCGTTCGTCGTGCCCATCATGCCTCGCATGACAGAAATCGCTTCCGGCCCTTCAACCGCCAACGCAACAACGGGTGCTGCCGTGATGAATTCTTCGAGCAGCGGGTAGAACGGCTTCTCAACATGTTCGGCGTAATGCTCTGCCGCTAACTCCGGCGTCACATGGAGCATTTTCATGCCGACAATTTTCAAACCACGATTTTCGATTCGAGTAACGATTGCGCCAATCAATCGGCGTTGGACTCCATCTGGTTTGACGAGAATCAATGAGCGTTCTGTAGCCATATCTGTGTCTTCTCTACTGTGTTAGAAATTGTATTGAATGGTAGTTTGCAGTGATCAAAATAAATCAAGGCGCTGGGGAGGCCGCTTTCATCGAGTCGATAAACTGCCGAAACAGGTAATGACTGTCATGAGGACCGGCCGAGGCTTCCGGGTGATATTGCACGCCAAAAGCCGCCACGTTTTTATGGCGAATACCGGCAACCGTGTTGTCGTTCAAGTTAATGTGAGTGACTTCGACATCAGCGGGCATGGTCTCTGCGTTTAATGCAAAGCCATGATTCTGACTGGTGATCTCGATCTTCGCGGATGATTCATTCCGAACCGGTTGATTGGCTCCGCGATGTCCGAATTTGAGTTTGTAAATTTCGGCCCCCGTCGCCAAGCCGAGCAATTGATGACCGAGGCAAATGCCGAAGATCGGCTTCTTGCCCAATAGTTCGCGGATTGTGTTGATCGCGTAATCAAGTGGTCGAGGGTCGCCCGGTCCGTTAGAAAGAAACACGCCGTCAGGATCGAGGGCGAGAATTTCTTCCGCAGTTGCAGTTCCCGGCACGACTGTCACCTTGCAACCTGTTTGTGACAAGTGACGCGGAATGTTCCACTTCATCCCATAATCGATCGCCACGACATGCAACGGCACGTCGATGGAATGGTCTTCGAGGATGAGGTCCATCGGTAGGCCGAGTTCGGTGAGACATTCCGTCCATTCGTTCGCTTCGCTTGGCATGACTTCTTTGACAAGATCACGCCCCACTAACTCAGGACTGTTCTGTGCTTTGTTGACCAAAGATGCGTCATCGAGGTCTTCGGTAGAGAGGACACCAGTCATCGCACCGACGGTCCGAATCTTTCGCACCAAAGCCCGTGTATCGATCCCTTCGAGACCGATCACGTTGTTGTCTTTGAGATAGTCATCGAGTGATTGGTCAGAGCGGAAGTTGCTTGGTGTGCGGCATAGTTCTTTCACGATGAAACCACTCAGTGAAAGACCTTTGCTCTCGACATCTTCTTTGTTGACGCCGTAGTTGCCAATCAGGGGATAGGTCATCGTGACGATCTGGCCACAGTAGGACGGATCGGTGAGAATTTCCTGATAGCCAGTCATACTGGTATTAAAGACAACTTCCCCGAAGATCTCTCCCGTGGCACCGAAAGAAAGACCGGTGAAGACTGTTCCATCTGCCAAAGCCAGTTTTGCAATCCCGGACATGATGCTGAGGCGACTCCTTGACTGTGTATTGATCCATCATTTTTTAGCATAGGAGAGCGCAAAAAAGAAGGGACCGCCGGTGGGCGATCCCTCTGTGAAAATTCAATTTGGGAAAACTCAAATTTTGACGGAAGTTCAGGAGTCCTGGGTGAGAACAAAATCCTCAAATCGGACTTCTTCTTTTTCCGGGTCACTGATGCTGGTAAACAGTTCTGCAATGATCCGTTGGAAATAAATCCGACGAACCGAGTAAAAATTGTGTTTTCCGTCGCGGCGAGGCTCGATGAGGCCGGCCACTCTCAGCAGGGCAAGGTGATGACTGACAGCCGGTTGGCTCTGCTGGAGCCGCTCACACAGTGCCGTGACGTGCAATTCACCTTCACGGATGAGGTACATCAAAATTCTCAGACGGGTTTCGTCGGAGAGAAGTTTGAAAATTTGTGTCAGATCACGTTCGAGTTGATTAGAAATTTCTGGAATCGCAGACCCTTTTACAGAGGTCTCCGGTTCGATCAGATTGGTACTCATATTCAGGTCTTTCGAGTTTGAGGGTCGAGAATCCATTACTCTGTCCTAATAAAACTTCTTAAGGTGGTTGAGGCGATTTGCGGGTCCAATTTGGCAAATGAGCCGCCTCTCGGACAGATCCCATGTACATAGCCTTACACAGGCTTTGTTTTCATATTATTGAATGTGTAGTAAGTGAGATGACGTTTTAATCAGATGAGTCGTATCGACCGGATGACACTGATGAAGAACTCACCCTTTGATGGTCATTCGGAAAGTTATAGAAGATAGGCTGTCTTTTCGATTCACGACACGTTGTTCATGAATCAGTCTTGTCTAATCAATTATTGTCGTTGTCTACGGGACCGTCAACGACTGTCGAATGAATTTTTCGCAAACAATCGACTCTCGATGGTATCATATCACACCTTGTAAAATTATATATAAACGCTATTTACGGAAAACATACGTCGAAAAGCATCGAGGTCTCCGCAATGCAGCCTGTCATTGATCAATGAGTAATTCCTTACGACATTCGAGTTTGTGGATTGTGTGACAAAACCGAAAACCGCACAATCGGTATTCCCCTGATCTATTGAGTTCGTTGATTGACCAGAGAAAGCCCCCGAGTCGAATTGATATCATACTGATGGCAGATTTCGCCCAACTCCAAGATAAGACTGCTGTTGTGACTGGTTCCTCATCAGGAATCGGTCGCGCCATCGCCATTGAACTCGCGCGTGCCGGTGCGAAGGTACTGGTTCATTTTGCTCACTCAGAAGATAAAGCCGCTGAAACTGTCGATTTGATCAAACGGGAAACTGGTACCGAATCGACTATCATCGGCTGTGATTTCAGTTCTGAAGAATCGATCAAAACATTTCCTGCGAAAGTGTGGGAGATCACTAACGGTGTGGACATTTGGGTCAACAATGCGGGAGTCGACCTGTTAACCGGAGACGCCAAAGAATTGTCCCCAGAAATCAAACTCCGAAAACTGCTTGATATTGATGTCACTTCCACCGTCTTGTTATCTCGTGATGTGGGAAACCGAATGCACGATCAAGGAAACGGCGTCATCCTGAATATTGGTTGGGACCAAGCGGATCGGGGCATGGAAGGACTGAGTGGAGAGCTGTTTTCTGTTTCCAAAAATGCCATCATGGGATTCAGTCGCTCATTGGCAGTCAGCCTGGCCCCAATTGTCCGCGTCAATTGCATCGCACCGGGATGGATCAAAACGGCATGGGGAGAAGTCGCCGGCGACGAGTGGCAGCAACGAGTCCTCGAGGAAACACCCCTGAAACGCTGGGGGCTCCCCGAAGACATTGCCAAGATGGCAAGGTTTCTGGCATCGGATGATGCAGACTACATTACGGGACAGGTCATTAACGTAAACGGCGGCGCCATTCGATGAATCGGATAGTGATGATTCTGGAGGCAAAGGGCACAATGCTGTGACGAATCGCTCCACGGAACGCATTCTGTTTATCACAGGAAGACTGGCAGAACCGGCCCTCCGTCAGGTGAGCGACCGTCTTCGAGAGCGTTGGAGCCTCGACTGCGAAATCACCGTCCTGAATGTCACTGTCGCCGCGCTCATGCACACTCGCCTCATCGCCAATCGCCTACAACTCAACGAGCAGTATGATCGAGTCATCCTGCCCGGTTGGGTTCAGGGCGATTTAAGAGATCTGACGGAGAAATTCGGCGTCCCTTTTGAGCGTGGTCCTAAAGATCTCTACGATCTACCCACTTATCTCACCAATGCGGACCGCGAACCGCCCGATCTCTCGAAATATTCCATCGAGATCATTGCCGAGATCAATCATGCACCGCAGATGTCTCGCGAAGACATTGAGTCGTTGGCTGTTCGCTATCGTGATAGCGGCGCGGATGTCATCGATGTCGGCTGCGTTCCGGGGGACTCTTGGAAAGACGTGGGAGAGACCGTTCGTGTCTTGAGAGACTTGGGACTGCGTGTCTCCATCGATAGTTTTGATCGTCCAGAAGTCGAAGTAGCCGTCAAAGCGGGAGCCGAATTGGTACTCAGTGCCAACAGTGAAAACCGTGATTGGCTCTCTCAATTGGATGTCGAAGCAGTCGTCATCCCCGATACGCCCGACGACTGGGAATCACTCGAACAAACAGTCGATTACTTCCTGACCCAACAACGACCGTTCCGCATCGACCCGATTGTCGAACCCATCGGCTGCGGCTTTGCCAATTCTTTGCAACGCTATTGGAAAGCAAGACAGCAATGGCCCGAATTGCCCATGATGATGGGCATCGGCAATTTGACCGAGCTTTCGGAAGTCGATTCTGCTGGCGTGAATTTCCTCTTGGCCGGTTACTGCGAAGAACTCGGAATCGGCAGCGTGTTGACAACAGAAGTGATTAACTGGTGCCGATCATCGGTCGCAGAATTTGATCTCGCTCGGCGAACCATCCATCACGCCGTCACTCGAAGCATCCCCCCCAAACATCTCGAAAGTAGTTTGGTTATGCTGCGTGATCCAAAACTCCACAATCTCTCTGCAGAAGAGATCATCAAACTGGCGGAATCGATCAAAGACCAAAACTTTCGTATTCTCGCCGAACAGGGACAACTTCATCTCATCAACGGGGCAGGGCATTGGAGCGGCAAAGATCCGTTCGAAATGTTCGACAACATGGTGGCCGATCAAAACGGTCCTCTCGACGCCTCTCATGCGTTCTATCTCGGCTATGAGATGTGTAAAGCGATGACGGCTCTCACGCTCGGTAAACAATACCGACAGGATCAAGCACTCGACTGGGGCTTCTTGACGATGCCGGAAGTGAGTGCTCACGACCGACGACGTAATAAGGAGTCACCCGATGAATGACTCCGACGCCTCGACCACGCCCGTCGTCCATGAACTATCACCAACGCCCGACCCATGGAAAGTTTGTCAACAACTGGCTCACCGAGACGGGCTGATCTTTTTTGACTCGGCATTGCGACATGCAGAACTCGGCCGTTATTCGTTCGTCATGGCGTCTCCTCTGCGCAAGTACGAATTAGAGACCGCAACGCATGGCCAAGACCCCTTTGAAACCGTGCGTGAAGACTTCGCAAAACTGAAGCTGACACACATCCAAGAACTACCTCCGTTTCAGGGAGGCATCGCCGGCATGCTGGGGTACGAACTCAACAACTGCTTTGAGAAGATTGATTTGCAGGGCGTCGATGAGTTCCAAATGCCCGTCATGGCAGTGGGACTGTACGACTGGGTGATCGCCTGGGATCATGAACAAAATCGGTCGTGGATCATTGCTCACGGACTGAGTCAAGAAAGCCTGACACCTGATCAATCAAAAGCCCGGCAAACCATCGAAGCCATTCTTGCCAACCTGAGTTCAACAACACCCACTGAAACCTGGCGGTGCGATCAACCACCTGTGAAGTTGAAGGACTCAGGTCATCCCATCGAGTACAAAGACCTACCTCAACTGCAAAGCGACTTCTCGCGTGATGCCTACCTGAAATCTGTCGAGCAAGTCATCGAATACATCAAGGCGGGAGATATCTTTCAGACCAACCTTTCTCAACGCCTCTTGCACCCTTTGACTGATCCCGTGCGCGATCTTTATGGACGATTACGAACCGTCAACCCGGCGACATACGGCGGCTTGATGCTCTGGGATGATTGGGCCATCGCGTCGGCTTCTCCTGAACAGTTCATGGAAGTACGCGAGAATAACGTCGAAACACGCCCCATCAAAGGCACCCGACGACGAGGACTTTCCCCCGAAGCTGAACTCTACACAGGAGACGAACTGCGGGAGAGTGCCAAAGAGATGGCGGAGAACGTCATGATCACCGACCTGTTGCGCAATGACCTGTCGCGTGTTTGCCAACCAGGAACCGTGCATACGTCTGAACTGTGTCGCGTGGAAACTTATGCCACCGTTCAACATTTGGTTTCTGTGGTACGAGGGTTATTGAAACCCGAACACGATGCCTGGAACCTACTGTCGGCCACATTCCCCGGCGGCTCGATCACCGGCGCTCCCAAAGTGCGTGCGATGGAGATCATCACCGAACTCGAGCCGACGGCACGCGGCCCGTATTGCGGCAGCCTCTTTTATCTCGGACACGACGGCTCGTTCGATAGCAATATTTTGATTCGGTCATTCGCAATCAAAAATGGCTGGATTCAATGTCGCGTGGGAGGCGGCATCACGGCCAAGTCGTCCCCTGCCGCCGAATACGAAGAGACGTTCCACAAAGCCGAAGGCATGCTGCGTGCGTTGAAGAAGTAAGCATCAATGAAGTATTCGCAAGAGTATGACATCCAATCTATTGACGCAAAGCCGCCGAGACACGAAGAATCACAAAGAGAACGAAGCATCAATTGGGTGGCACTGGCGGCTTGTCCGCCAGTGCGATGGTGGTGGAACAATTCTCTGAACCGCGGATCGCCCTGAGGAAGCGGAGAATTTGTAAGATGGGTGGCTGGGGACGAACGTAGTGAGCCCCCAGGTTTCTGACGTGTGAGAAATCATCTCACGCAGAGGCGCCGAGACGCAGCGAAAAAAAAGAACAGATTCAAATCTGGGTAGCCGCTTTTGCTCATCAAACCGAGGTGGCAAAAACACAAGGGGCCTTTCGGGGTATTGGCATCACTCAACGCCGCGGATTAACAAGCCGGATGCTTTGGGCTTCGCCTGGGTGGACAGGCATTTTGATTCTCATCATTTTTTGTAGGGCATGCTCCCGCATGCCTTCCTCGCTAGCATGAAATGCGTCGAATGAGTGATGAGGCCACCATCTTTCCCGCCTGGCAAATGGATAAAGTTCTTGACGAGGGTACTCTGCTGTCACAATGATGAGATCGCGGTGAGTGAATGTGTCTGTGTCCGCACGCTAGGAATTCCGATTCATGCAAACGACTGCCAAGCTAAGTGATCACGTCACGCCACTCTTGGAGGAAGACGAGAGATCATCGTCTCATTTCTCGTTGATTTCAGCGGTGTTGCCGATTTTGATTTTTTGTATTACAAATCCAATGTCGAGTGTCTCAATCTGTATGAGTACACGCCATTCACACGGTGACTTGGAGAAGCTTTGGAGCGACCAGCCTGACGATGTCCATGACCAAACTCATCAGTGAAACTCAAGCCAAGCTGGCCCTGTCCGCACGTCGGATCTGGATTAACCAGCGTTTTCGACGTAAGCTCGGCTACGTCGGCAACTTCGAAACCCCTCGCACCTTTGAGGAGAAGATCCAGTACCGCAAACTTTATGGCAACCATGAATTCTACGCCATGGTGGCCGATAAGTATCGAGTGAGGGATTACGTTGCCCAAAAAGTTGGTTCGCAATATTTAGTTCCGTTGCTGGGAGTCTATGATCGCCTAACCCCGGCAGTCTTTGAGACGTTGCCGGATCGATTCATTATTAAAGCAAATCATGGGTGCAAGTGGCATCAAATTGTTGAGGACAAGAACAGCCTCGACGTGCTGGCGACAGTCAACTACTTTGATCGACTTATTAATAAGCAATATGGAAAGAATTCTTGCGAGTACCATTACAGACTCATCCCACCCAAAATCGTAATTGAAGAATTGCTGACCGACAATCGAGGTGTCTTAGCCAATTACGAGCTGTTTTGCTTCCATGGTCGAAATGGATTCGAATGGTCAATTTCCGTCGTGCTTCAGGAACTGAAACGCTCGATTGTGTTGGGAGAAAACGGAGAGCAGTGGGAGCGGCATGGTGGCTTCACCGACGAAGACTACGCCAAATACGTGAAACTCGAAAATCACGAAGAGATGGTCCAGATTGCCGAAACGCTTTCCGCCGATTTCGACTTTGCCAGAATCGATCTCTACAATGTTCAAGGTCAGATCTACTTCGGTGAAATTACATGTACGCCGGGTGGTGGATTCAATCCGATCAAAAATCAGTCCACTGCGAGAAAACTCAGCGAGATGTGGCATCTTGATACCGACAATCCGCAGCTCTACGAGCAACGCCGCGTCGCGTAAGCAGTGGCTATAACAGCGACATGTTGTCGCCCAGCGTTTATGATTCGATGGCCAAGCCGTGCTGGATTGAGACTGGGCCGCTTCGACTTTGCTCAAGCAACTCATTATTTCGCATGAGATCGGTTTCAACAATTAATTTGTCATGCGGAAGATGAAACAATACCGCAGAAAATCTCGCATTTTTTCTTCGAATTCCCGCTCGTTGCAGACGCAGAGCAAATTCGGAGTCTTGCCGCCAGAAGCCGACGAACTCTTCATTGTGCCCGTTAACTTTGAGAATGTCCTCTCGAAACGCGGCAAAATTGCAACCACGAGTTCCCGCGATCCCCGCCTGTTCTGTCCAGAATCCCGGAATGCGTAAGATGAGATGAACTTTCGTGATATCACCTTTCATCCAATGAAGAAGTAATTGCCAAGTTGATTCATTTCCCCGGATGAGTTGAGACGCTTGATCATTGACGAAAATTCGCTTCCCCTGCACATACCAACCGCGTTCCGCCAGTTTCTCATGATCTCGTAGGAAAGAGGGACTGGGGATACAGTCTCCATCTGTATAAATAATATATTCACCGGATGCTCGGCGTGTCCCCAAATTTCGGGCGTGTGAAAGTCGGGGAGTGCCAATGTGCTGTTGTCTCACATGGTGAACTGGAAAATCAACATTTCTGCGAAACTTACTGACAACCCTCTCGGTATCAGAATCAGTTCCGTCTTCCGCAATGATGACCTCGTAAGGATTTTGGCGTTGATTCGCGTAACCTGCAAGCACCTTTTCCAGATAGACGGCTTGATTATGCGTGATGATGACAACACTGATTTGCATAAAAGCTGCCCCCGATGATGGTCCCACTCGATAAGTGTTAGGTGGTCTTTCTTGAGAAGCAGGTTCTCACAGCAGAGATACCTCGGGGGACTGGAGGATCATATCGCTGTGAATTTTGTGATTTCACTGTGAGAGTTTACTGTTGTAATCGACCCTCCACGATTCATCAATACCTACCCCTTCTGCAACGTGTCGAAAACCTCTCAAACTAGGGTAGTCTGGTCGAGTGACATGCTTTTGCCACAACGCGGGTTGAGAATGCTTATGGCTGCGGGGTAGCGTCAGAAGCAGAAGTCGCCGGATGTGATGGCTTCTTGTGCCTGCGGCACCCCGATTGACAAGCAAATGCGGCTACCCTTTTTGTTTGAGCCGCCAGCGAATAAAGATGCCCGCCGAGCAATGCGAAGAAACAAGGGCAACTGCGTGAGAAGAAGCATCTCCTTTCACTAGCCGGGCGATCTGTCTTATTTTCTCCGCGCCGCTGCGTGAGTTTTTTTCACACTGTCGGACAAGCCAACCAGTGCCACCTGATCACAGAATGAAGCTCTTTGCAATTCTCTAGTTCTTCGCGACTTTGCGCCAGAGAATTGATCTACGAATCCCCCACTTGCAATCAACAGTTCCGTCGAGAACAATTACACCATGATCCTCGTCATCGATAACTATGACAGCTTTGTCTACAACCTCGCTCGATTCTTTGAAGAGCTCGGCTGCGAAATGATGATCGTCCGTAATGATGCGATTACCATTGATGAAATCCGTGAGCTGAATCCCGCCTCGATTGTGCTTTCACCCGGCCCATGTACCCCTGATGAAGCTGGCATCTGCGAAGACGTCATTTGTCAGTTCGGGCCAACCATTCCCATATTGGGAGTCTGCTTAGGGCATCAGGCCATTGCGACGGCTTTGGGAGCTTCTTTGAAGCGTGCCGTTGAACCGGTTCACGGTTTGACCTCTGAAATTGTCCATGACAAATCGCCACTATTTGCGTCTCTGCCGAATCCTCTGAAAGTGACCCGATATCACTCATTAATCGTCGATGAAAAAACTCTGGCCACCGACCTCATCATCACATCGAAGACTTCTGATGGGACGGTCATGTCGCTGCAACATCAATCGTGGCCGCTGTTTGGAGTGCAATTTCATCCCGAGTCGGTACTGACAGAAAATGGACATGATCTGCTCGAAAACTTCTTAAAAATCAGTCAAATCGCAAGGAAACAGGACGTTCCACGCGAGGCTTTCCCGACTCAATGTCAAACTGAACAAGATTGGGAAATTTTTCCGAATATGCGGCCTGTAAGCTGGTAACAGTTTCCCACCAGAGTTACTTTCGAGACAGATATTTGACTGTAACCGAAGGAACGACATCGAATAAATCTCGCGAAATGCATGGATAAAAAATTCGCCTGGCTAGCAGCAGCCACATCTTACTAAGCGGCACGGAAGCCCTCAAACGCTCATGAGCCCTTCCATCGCCCTGATGTGTATTTTCTGCTCAACCGATGAAACCCGATGATCTCACGACCGAGATCCTCTCTCATCACCGGACTGTGATCTGTTTCACGACCGGAACGCCTCTCGATACCGATAACCCTAATGAGGTATTCGGATCTTTTATCCATTATTCGCAGAATTCGTTTTTCCTTCGAAACAACGAAACGCCAGGGACGGCGGCGGAAACGGTGAGGATCACCGAATCGAACTGAATATGGATTTAACACAGATTGAGGCGAGGAGAAATTTATGCCGTCCCTGAAATTGAATGTTCTCACATTCATTGCGAGCTTACTGATTGTCAGCTCAGTCTCTGCCGAATCAACGTCCAATACCTGGCTTACCGACTACGAAGCCGCCATGAAAACGGCTCGTGAAACACAAAAGCCGGTCCTCTTACACTTTCACGCCATCTGGTGCGGACCTTGCCGTTCCATGGAACAACAAGTGTTGCATACTCCCGAAATCAAAAGCCTGCTGGGCGAAGATGTCATTGGCGCGAAAATCGACAGCGACAAAAACCCCGCCATCATCAAGCGATTTGGCATCGGTGCATTGCCGAGTGATTTGGTCATCGACCCGAGCGGCAAAGTGCTCTACCGAGGATCGGGTTTCAAATCCAAAAACAGCTACCTCCGCGTGGTCACAACATCGGCAGACAAGTTTATCCCCAAGCAGCTCGAAATGACGGTCACCCCGAACGAATCGACCGTCGAAGAAGAACAACCAGTCCTGCTGGGACTCGACGGGTTCAGCCCGGTGGTCTTACTCAAAGAACGACGTTGGGTGGAAGGGAACGAAGCATTTCTCGCAGAGCACAAAGGAATGACCTATCACCTGCAATCGGCGGCGGAAAAACGAATCTTCGATTCAGATCCCGAACGGTATGCTCCCCAGTTGCTTGAATGCGACCCGGTTGAAATGTATTTCGCTGATAAAGCCGTTCGTGGTTCCACTCAATATGGAGCCTATTTTGACGGCAAGCTATTCCTCTTCCAGAATCACGAAAACCGTGAAACCTTCAAGAAGAGCCCGCTGAAGTTCACTGCCACTCGCCACGTCTTCAAAGCCTCAGACATCGTCTTGCAATAATCATTGCACACCAACGTCTGAAACGGATTGCTCGACGGCTGGCTGCAATCGCTGACGATAGCGTTCGTAGAATTTTGTCTGTCGTGATTCTGGTCGATAGGGTTGTCCGTCGATAAACACGCCGTGGATTTGCGCGGTGTGCTGCAACGGTGAGCCATCCGTGATGATCAACGTCGCACGCTTACCTACATCGAGCGAACCAAGTTCTTGATCGAGTCCCAGAATTTCTGCGGCAGACAATGTCACTGCTCTCAATCCAATCTCGGGAGGAAGACCGAACGCAACGGCTCTGGCCGCTTCAAACGGGGCATTCCGCGAATTGGAGGCATCATCAGAACGGATACAGAACCGAACTCCGGCCACATGGAGTCGTCCGGCATTGGCATACGGAGCGTCATACGGATCCCAACTCTCTAAAGGACGTTCCATGACTGGTCCGAGAATCACGGGTATGTCCCGTTTCTTCAACTCTTCGGCGACCTTCCAGGCGTCCCCCGCGCCTCCCAAAATCAGTTTCAATTGATGCTCTTCGGCAAACGTGACGGCTTCCACGAGTTCTTTGCGAGCGTGAGCTTCAATGAGAACCGGCTTCTCTCCCGCGAGATAAGGAAGCATCGCTTCATAACGCGGGTCTTTCAGTATTGCTTGATCTTCTTTGAGTGCCGTATTTTTAGCATCCCGATAAACTTTTGCCTCTGCAAAGAATTCGTTTAATGATTCGATCTTCTTTTCGTTTTCTCCACGCGGCCAATTGATCCGCAAGGCGGCTTCCAGATCAATGGTCATCTGAGGAGTCGTCCAACCGTGTAATTTGATCAACGATGCTTGCCCACTTATCAATCCTGATTTGGGTTGTGCAAGAATCGTGGTAATTCCCCCCGCCCGTGAAACAGGAATGAGTTCGGAATCAGGATTGATTCCCACACCGGCACGAAGATCGGCCTGAAATTCTCCCGACTCGGAGTAGTCGGACGTTTCTTTCACACGACCGATTTCCGTGAGCCCCAAGGTTGTGCCGGCATCAATCAATCCTGGATAGACGTGCAATCCATTCAGGTCAATCACTTTCGCACCGGCCTCTTGATAATCGACCTCAGCTCCCAAAGCGGTGATTCGACCATCTTCAATGATAAGCGTGCCCTTTGCGATGTCAGGACCGCTCACCGGATGCAGATGAGCATTCAACAAAACGTATTGACCCGATTCACTGGAAAGAAGATCCAAAGGAGCAGGGCGTTCGTCTACCGAAAGTATCTTGATCGGAGTCGGCGGCTCTGCTTTCTCGCTATCTTCTGGAAGAACGGCTGTCGAGGCTTGTGCGCGATCAAAGTAAATGTCCCCCTCAATCACAGTCATGTCACACCGGGCAAACGCATGAAAGGGATGTGCGTTGAAGATCGCGAGATCTCCATCCTTACCGACTTCGAGAGTTCCAATCCGATCATCAAGACCAAGTTCACGAGCCGAGTTACGAGTGATGGCCTGCAATGCAGCCGTTTCTGGCATGTTGCCATAACGGATCGTCTTGGCGGCTTCTTTTGTCATATGCCGAATCAGTTCGGCATCATCACTCTTAATCACAGAGTTAATACCGGCTTCATTGAGCAACGCTGCGTTATGAGGTATCGCGTCATACGCTTCTACCTTGTAAGCCCACCAGTCTGCAAATGTACTGCAACTGGCACCGTGTTCTTTGATCTCAGGCGCAATCTTGTAACCTTCCAAGACATGTTGCAATGACCAGACACGAATCCCCAAGTCGGACGCCACCCGCAACAACATCAAGATTTCATCGGCTCGATAACAATGACTGTGAATGAACTTCTCGTGATTAACGATATCCGCCAATGCTTCCAGACGATAATCACGTCGTGGAGGAAGAAGCGAGTCAGGGTTCTCAGAGTTTTTCTTTAGCTTTTCAAATTCTTGCCAACGTCGTCGATAATCAATGGCTTCCAGAAAAGCACGTTCGAGAGTCGCTTCGACACCAAGTCGCGTATTGGGAAATCGCGATGTATTAGCTTTGACATTCTCCCCCAAGGCAAACTTCACACCCTGAGGATTATCTTGCAGCAAATGCTCTTCTGCGGTTTTTCCAAACTTGAGTTTGACCACCCCATCTTGGCCACCGATCACATTGGCAGAACCATGGAGTAACCGGGCGGTTGTCACTCCGCCCGCCAATGCTCGATACTCGGCCAGATCATCCGTACGAACAACATCTTCAATACTCACTTCGGGAACAATCGAAAGTGTTGACTCATTCACGCCTCCTGAAATCATGATGTGACTGTGTGTATCAATGATCCCCGGCATGATATATTTACCACTGGCATCGATCACGGCCATGCCCTCATCCGCACTCAAATCTTTTCCAATCCCGGCAATTTTCCCGTCACGAATCAGAATTGATGAGTCTGCCAGAACTTCACCAGTCCCAGTCATAATTGTGGCATGAGTGATCAGCAAATTGCCTTTCAAGTCGCGTTGCATTCGGAGTCGATCAGCATGGGTCTCCGTCGGTAACTCAGTCGAGTCTGCGGGATCGTCCCCAGGAATTTCCAAGGTTAATTGCACCGGGTTCTTCTCAGTCGTCGAAGGTTCGACAGGTTGACATTTTGCTGTCCAGTCGCTCGGCTTGCCGAATGGAGGCGTGAGCGTTCCCGACATATCGTCCTTGTTGACAGTTCCCGAGAATCTCAAAATCAGCTCTCTTGCACCGGCACCAATCACAACATTCCAACTCACCTTCTTGCCGTCGATTTTCCCCGAATCGAGACGACCGTCTCCTTGCTCACTTCGGAACAAACCGCTGAGTTTGCTTCCATCTTGGGTAAACTCAATCGAAGCCGCTGTTTCCGCAGAATCATTTTGCAGAAGAAAGTTCCAAGTCCCGGCGATTTTCTGTGAGGGTGATGTTTCATCTGCGCCTTCGCTTTTCCAAGGCTTCAATTCTTTGTCGATTTCCTGTTGCCGACCATCGACAAAGACACGAGCCATCTTGGTTTGCTCTTCAAACAGCGGACCGTTCGCAACAACCAGATGAGCCAGAAACCCCGGTTCAATTTCTCCCAGACGCGGCAAATCGAGAATTTCAGCCGGCGAGGTCGTCAGTGCGGCAAGAGCTTCATCAGGCGACAGGCCATGTTTGACGGCAGTTCGCATTGCGGGAAGTAATTTGTCATGACTATCGAGTTCCGTCGAACCAACGGCCCAAGAAATTCCGGCCTTATTCAATTGAGACAGCAACTCCACACGTTTCTTCCAATGATCGAGTTTTTCCTGTTGAACAGTGAGCGGGTCCTTAGGTTCTCCGTGAAAGTCTTCAGCGTTTTCGTCAATTACAATTTTGGGCTCATCGCCATAATCGAGAGAAACAATCAATGTGGCTTCAGCCTCTTTGAGTTCCTCAACGGTCTTCCACGCCTCACTCACACCCATCAGAATGGGTTTGCCGAGAAGTTCATGTTTTTGATGGAACTGGATTGCTCGGAGAATATCATCGCGAGAGTCCGCCTGCCACAACGCAGGAATCTCGGAACGATCAACCTGATTTAGTAATTCCCAAGTCGCATCTTCGGCCGGTCGAGACACCGGTTCCTCTGCAGCATACAACTTTTGATGCAGGGCATACCGTCGAGCATCGCTTACCGCCTGCCTCAAATGGGCAGTCGTCCCCATCAATGTCGCAGGATAAATACTGCCACCGGGTGCAAAAAGCCGAAGGGTGAGTCCCGCAGACTCTCTCAATTGTACTTCGCGTAACGGAGCTTCGCGTAAGGCGATGATCGTTGACTGACCACTACTCACTCGCCCTTGAGGAACAACGTGGGCAGTGGTGAATCCTTGTGCTGTCAATTTCTGGATCTGCTTCTCATCACGAACCAAGATCTCACTGGCTTTGAGTTCTGGTGAAAGTTGATGGCGATGATCTTCACGAGTCGCCGCCAAGGCATAACGCTGAAACTCAGCTTTCCGCTCCTCAGGTTTCGGAAACTTGATTTCTTTCGGTAGCAATGATCGACAACGGGCATCTATCAAACCGGCATAGAGGTAAAACCCTGTTAAGTCGAGTGACTTCACGCCGGGTGGAGGCGTGATCTCTGAACCGATTTTCTGAATCAAATCTCCCACGATCAAAACATCCGCAACAACTGGCTCAGCCCCCGGCTTAGAAACCACCGTCGCACCTTTGAGTAACCAACCGGTCTGCTCAAAACCCGATGTGACCGACTGCCCGTCCGTCTCATGCCCTGAGCTGAAGCAAATCAAAGCAGCCAGCATCAAGATCGTCACAGAGCGGAATTTGTGTTGAAATGGGCTCGATTTGATCATGAATCAATCCAAAATGGAGTATTTAGGCGAGAAAGTCTCCAGGTTTCAGAGACTCTCTTCGATATCCTTCGCGCGTTAAGATTCGTCCTATTGTGCTGAATATTGTTAGTTTATGACAACTAGGGAAGCCTGTTTTCCATGATTCCCGAGAAATTCGAAGGAGAAGAAGTCTATCTGCAACGACTGGCTTTCTCTTAGAAAAGAGCTGAATGGAATTGACAATGAATGCCGAAGAGTTATGATATTACCAACTTAGGTACTCTTTACCTGAGCCACTTCACCCATTACGGGTGTTCTCCTGGTGTTCATGACCAGCGAGAATCCAAAGCCGACAGTTAGTCGTTTGGTCAAGTTGCTTGTTTTCTGGCTTATCAGTAATAAGCCGGATCTTTGTTTCCACACTGGTGGAGAAAATGGCGGGAACTACTTTCCTGTCCTCTTCCGCAGTGGAGAATTGATTCACACGAGTGAATGGATATCTCGCAAGCAGCAGGACTTGTGTGCAATTAATCAAGCGGTCAATTGCAAAACCGGAAGTCGAACACTCTTCAATTCAGAATTGTTGAGTCTGCAAAGTCTTCCAACTGTGCGTTACCTATCAAGGTACGCTGACATCACCGACATCGGAAATGTCGGGCCAAACTCTTGGGTTTGGTGAAATCTGACTCCCGAAACCGGAAGTGGATTGCATACGTTCTGCAACCCTTCGACATTTCTATTAACAAACAGGTTAGACGCCTCAGTGATGAAACAGACGGCCCAATTTGGTAATCCGCTCACTGCTCTCTCGACAGATGGGGTGATGATTTGCAACATCAACACCCCACAGGCGTCCTCTCTAAAAACCTCCATCGCTGGAACCATTCATGGCTGATTCAAAAGCAGACGAGACCTCAGAAACAACAAAACCCAAGCGGAAACGAGCCACCAAGAAAAAAGTGGCCAAAAAAGAAACCGCCAAGAAAGACGTTGATATTATCTTCTCTGAAGATGATGGCGGTACTGCCGCAAAACCAAAACGCAAAAAACGGGCGGCCAAAAAAACCACTCGCAAGCCAGAGCCGGTTGCTGCAGATAGCTCTGATAGCAAACCCTCAAACGATCATCAGGAAGCGACCTCCAGCTCGAATTCCTCTGATTCGGAATCGTCAAATTCCGAACCAGCAAACTCGCAAGAGAACAAATCCAATAGTTCCAACGATGACTCCAATGATCGCCAGGATAATAACCGCGGTCGTCGCAATCGTGGTCGGCGTCGCCGAGGTGGTGGAAATAACTCCGGTGGCGGAGGTGGAAACCAACAAAATCGCGGTGGCAACCAGAACAACCGTGGAAATAACAGAGGTGGCAACAATCGCGGCGGGAACAACCGCGGCAAAGGGCGTCAACGTCGATCCAATGTCGAGCCCAGCAGCGCAGAGATCATCGGCCCCTACGAAGGTGTGTTGGAAATGCACCCCAAAGGTTACGGCTTCCTGAGAGCAGCCGACGCCAACTATAGTGCACAAGAGAGCGATCCGTTTGTCTCCAGTTCGTTGATCGAAAAATACAATCTTCGCGAAGGTGTCAAAATCAACGGTGAAGTCGGTCCCGGCAGTCGCGGACAAGGCCCCCGTTTGAAAACCGTCGAAAAAATTGACGAGCGGACTCCTGAAGAGTACGAACAGATCAAATCATTCGAAGAGCTAACGGCAATCAGTCCCAACGAACAGGTGAAACTCGAAACGGGACCAACACCGATCACAACTCGCGTGGTCGATCTGCTCACACCGATCGGAAAAGGTCAGCGGGCACTCGTGGTCGCCCCACCTCGAACCGGTAAAACCATGTTGCTGCAAGACATGGCTCACGCCATCAGCATCAATCACCCGGAAATTCATCTGATCGTGTTGCTGATCGACGAACGACCAGAAGAAGTCACCGAGATGCGTCGCAACGTCAAAGGAGAAGTGATTGCTTCTTCGATGGACCGCGATGTCGAAAGTCACGTCCGCATCAGTCAGCTCATCTTCGAACGCGGCAAGCGAATTGCCGAATCGGGTAAAGATGTTCTCATCCTGCTCGACTCGATCACACGAACTGCCCGTGCCTTCAACAAATGGGTTGGTAACTCTGGGCGAACGCAAACTGGTGGCCTCGATATTCGTGCTCTCGATATTCCGAAAAAACTGTTCGGCACAGCCCGCCGCTTTGAAGAGGGTGGCTCGTTGACCGTCGTGGGGACGGCATTGATTGACACGGGAAGCCGTGCCGACGATGCCATTTTCCAGGAGTTCAAAGGAACCGGTAACATGGAACTGGTGCTGAATCGCGATCTTGCCGATCGACGAATTTGGCCCGCCATCGATATCAGCCTTTCAGGAACCCGCCGTGAGGAATTAATCCTCTCGCCGGAAACTCTGGATGGAGCCACAATGCTTCGCCGTTCGTTGGTCTCGATGAGCCCGGTGGAAGCGATGGAACAATTGACCAAGATTCTTCAGAAGTATCCGACCAACACGGAGTTTCTGGAACGGGTCAAAGCGATTCTGTAACGCGTTTTCCACACACAAAACGCGAAAAGCCGGGCGAGACAAATTGTCTTTCCTGGCTTTTTTTCGGGAACGATCTGAGGACATATCTGCGAAGCTGAAACACAGTGTCCTTCGAAAATTCACCTCAAATTCTCCTTGCGAAAGCCATCTTATCACAGCCAAATTGGGTTGCAATTTTATTGTACACATCCCTCGTGATTGCATCCGAGGGCTATCAAGCGAATCTCAATAAATCCATTTCACACGGCACGAGCGTGACACCAACAAGTTACTTGCTGTTTTTGTGACTGGTTTCAACGACTTTGAGAACCTGATCGGGCGCGACTCCGTCAATCACTTGTCGGAGACCGCTGGGCCATCTAATCTCCAAAGAAATTCTGTCGCCGGGATCCAACGGACCAAAGCCGAAGTGCAACCGAGGATCGTCTTGTGTTTTTTCATGAACACCGTGATCTGCCGTACGAAGATAGGTTTTATTATTCACAGTTGCATGCACTATTGCGCCAATCCCCTCGTTGTTCGACGTGGTACCTTCGAGATCCACCATTAGCCAGGCATTCGGGCTATGGTCGATGCCAAGGAACAAGTCATAGGTACCGCGAGTAAATACCACTTCTGGGTTTCTCTTGCCATCCCTCGCTCCATTGGCAACGAGCAGATCCAGTACTCCATCGCCGTTGAACTCCCCCATGGCGACGCTGAAACCCAAGCCATTATCTTGGCTCGGTGCACATCCGGGACCAATGCGAGGAATAAACTTCGGTACAGACAAGTCTTGATCAGCGATTTTCGTCATGGAATTTCCGACATTTTCCCACAACACATTGGGGAGATTGCCGACTATGTGCTCGGACCCGAAATCGGAATTGACTTCATAGACATCGATGTCGCCATCATTATCAAAATCACCCGCAGTGGCATTTCTACTGCTAAACCCGTGACGGCTGACATTTGATTCCCTGGAAACGTCGATGAAATCAGTTCCCGTATTCAACATCAGCACATCACGCCCCCCTTTTCCCATACGATTCATTTTTGTCACCAACCAGACATCAGGTCGGGTATCCCCATTGAAGTCGGCGACGGCAACATCCTCCGCTCTTTTCTTGCGCACGGAATGGGGAATCGATGAAGTCGCGTCCTTAAACTGATGATGGTCACCGAGGACAAAGGCATTATCGGTTCTGGCGCCCTTTAGAAAGAGATCCATCTGCCCATCGCCGTTAAAGTCGGCGGGAATTGCGAGTGAGAGGCCATTGCCTTCGACTCCAGCGTCTCGCGGTCACGCACAAAAGTATGATCTTTTTGCTGAATAAACCAGATCGAAGGGAAACCGTGATCTGGGCGTGGCTCATTACCGAGAAAGACGTCCAAAAGACCGTCCTGATTGACATCCAGGAACGTTGCCGTCCGCGCCCGACCGAGTGAATAATATAGGCCTCGAGAGTCGGATTCACTATTCGCATCGTCACCAAACACAAACTGGAGTTCTTTGGGATCGGCTCCCTCATTGACCAGGAGTCGATTTCCCAAAACATTCATGGGCTTATAGACCTTTCCTCCTTTACCGCCGCCGTGCATCACGAGGACTTCGCGAATTCCGTCACGATCGAGATCCACCCACGTTGCGCCGTGCTGATCAAAACCTTCACGGGTTTCCAGCCTCTCAAAGGTACCCAATTCTTCGGCGATGCGGTTACGTAGAATCACCGAACCGCGACCGTGCTGAGTGAGCCAGATGTCCGTATCTCCGTCGCGATCCGCATCGGCTAACGCAACACCAAAGGAGGCGTTGTGATCATCGAACAGCAACCGTTCGTTGTGCAAGACAAAAGCCGAGATGGGAGACCCTATCGTTCCATCGCTGTTATCCAATTCCGAATCGGCCTCGTTGTTCATGATCCATGTGGCTACAAAAAAACAGCCGATCGAAACAACAATCAACACAGGCAGCAACCAGAACACAGATCGAGTCCTCTTCATCTTAAAGCTCCTTCCAGATTGAAGAGTTGCACGGTGAAAGAACCAAGCAAATTATTGATGCGCCTTTCCCTAATGGTAGAGGAACTCGATGTTCCAGTCACGGAGTGGATCGTACCAGAACCAATCAGTGATTCAAGGGGCAGAGTCCCGAGACTCTGTTTAACGGCAGGAAGGTGAGGTTGGCGACATATCGGCTCGTAAAATGCTCATCGAGTCCTCTAGAGTAAATTGCACACCTCTCTCGTGTTTGCGTCTGAGAACTATCAATCGAATCAACACTATCTCATCGGCGTTATCCGTGGTCCAAAGTAATCGATATCGAGTTTACACATCTGCACTCGCAGAAAATTCAACCACGTAAATTGCTCAAATCGCTTTCCACAACTTTGCGATCGTCGGCGTCTTCGATCTGACTCGCAAACTCGGTTGCCTGTTGCAAATGTGATGCAAAGTTCGCTTGATCGCCGGCAACTCGATATCCTCGCCCTAATGCTTCGTGGGCACACGCCAGATTGAAGGCAGGCTCTCCCGCAGAACTTAAGCACTTCTGCGCCCAAGCGACCGCTTCATGTCCGTTACCCAGCACGCTGTATACACGTGAGACCTGCCAATAACCAATGGAACATTTTTCAGCGTTACAGTCAGGTCGTTGTGTCCAATGATACAATGATGCCAATGCATGGAGCAGCATCTGCTCGTCATCTTCTGCTGACCGATCCTGTTGGTCGAGATAGGCCCAGGTCTTGTTGAAATATTCGACCGCCATCCATTTGTGAGCGGCTGCTTGTTCTGCTTCGTTCATAATATCGCCTTGAGAATAACTGCCATTCAACAACTCACCATTCAAGCATCAGCAAACTCTCTCCCCAACTTCCGATCAACTAAGATTTCAATGTATTTTGAGGCCAAATAGATCGCCAATCCAAACTCGATGAGCAAGGAGTTCCATCAATGGGTCGAATTGATCGTTGGCAACCGAGACAGAGCATCATTGAATGAACGGAATCATTGATCCGATTGTGTGAGCGATCCTGACTTTTCAGTTCATCAATCACTATCCCCCCTCATCACTTAAGCGTTTCTTCCAGTACGAGGATTCACGATGCAAATGCATTACTGCAACGACGACCGTTTGTCCTGATCCCTCATTTGCATACAGAACGGCATAGGGAAATCGGTTCACCATGCAGCGCCGAATTGGTCCCTCGAAGATCGGCCAAGAAGAGGAATGCCCCTCGATTCGTGCCAAGGCGTTTTGTATTTCAAAGAAAAACTCGAATCCGAGTCCTTCTTGCTGCTGCTCGTAATATTCAATAGCGGATTGAAACTCATCATCAGCTTCAGGATGAAAGATGAGCGTCACTGACCCAGCCGCTTTCGTGCTTTTTCCAAAACTTCAGTTGCTGGCACTCCAGTGATATTTCCCTGTCGTAGTTCTCGAAGTCGGCGTGTTGCTTCCTGAGCCCACTGGCCATCGACGACATCATCAGGTCGATGGAGCGTTTTCAGCAAACCATCCACCACTTGAGCGCGAGCCTCAATTGAGAGTGAGGCAGCTTCCTCAAGAATTTTCTGTGGATCCAGCATTGAGTTGCCTCCAAAAAAACTTACATCAAGAATAATGAACTGCATATTAGCATAGGTAACTCTCACAGGCTTTGCAATTTCTTTTCCGTGAGTCTACCCCACAACCTCACGGGCTCGCCAGATTGATTTCAATACCTCGTCAACATGTTGTTCATCGGCGAACGGACTCAGCAAATACGATTTCAAAGCGTTGATCGGCTCACCAGTATCCGATTCGCGGTAGCAATCGGTCATCGAAATCACCACTCCCTGACCGGTCAGTGCTTCGGACTGCATTTGTTCGAAGATACGTCGGTTGTATTCGTTGTACTCGCGCAATTTTTCTGTGAACTTCGGATCCTTCAATTCTCTCTCGTGGACCTCAAACGTATCCACACCTTCTGGATATACTCGAAACAAAGTGACGGGGCCAAAGTTATCACCATTCAGAACGGTCGTGGCCGAGTGACCTTTGAGATGATCGCGTAAATGTTCGGCCAACGTAACGACATGTCCCAACAAAGAACGCAGGCCATTCTTGCCGAGTAACTTCAAGCTGGCGAATGCCGACATCGGTCCTGCCGCACTGCGCGATGTTTCTAACGAGTAGCGACCGGGATGATAATCACCCGATTGAAACAGGTAGGGTGTTTCTTCCTGTCCACGCGATACGAGTGCCATGTCGTCCACATTTTTCACCAGGAACAGACTCGATATATAAGGTGTGTAGCCGGTTTTATGAAAATCAATGCCCGTGGAATCGGCTTTGGAGATGTGCTTGATACGTCGGATAGTTCCCGCCAAGGCACGCACGGTTCGACTCGGAAAGTTAAGCGGGTTCCGCTCGAACGAATAATCGTGAAAGACAGACCAGGCCCAACCAATGACGGCATCGGCGTGAATATGGGGTGTGTATTCGAGTCCGAATTCGTCCACCAGGCGATCCCGAATTTCGATCACTTCTTCCAGATCATCGAGGCCGAAATGATCGGTCGTCCCCATCGTGGCCACGATTCCGGCAACCTTCTTGTTCTGCTTGAGGAGATCACGCAGATGAGATTCCAGCAAACAGGTTCGAATTTCATTTTCAGGATTCGCGGGTATCTCGATGACCTGATCGCTACCAATCCCCATCCATTGCGCAACCGTGCGGACGGCATAATGAGCGCGTTCCGAACAGAGGATATAAGCGGGCTCGGTCAATCCGGTTTTACCTGTTCCCGGACACGCTTTTTCCAGCCCCAATTTTAACCCGTAAAGCAGGGTGCCGGTCCCACCAAAGGTGAACAGGCCGCCGACTTTCTCAGGATCGAAACCGATAAGATCGGCCGTCATGGCGATGGCTTCGATTTCGCTGAGCACAATTCGTTGAGCCGATTCCTCACTCGCCATGTTGGCGTTATAAATCGTTGGCAGCAATCCTCCAATGATTGAAGGAATGGACGGAGGTGGAATCACGTTGATTTGTGACTTAGGATGCCCCCAGATGAACATGCCGTTCAAATGATTGACAAGTTCGGTGGAGACCTGCTCGACAGTCGATGAGTCCTCCTGCATGCGCTGCTGTTTTGCGGCGTGATAATCTAATTCTCCCGGCGTACCGAGCATCGGTGCCTGAGACTTCAGATCGTCGACCTGATCGAGAGCCCTCATAAAAGAATACGCGAAGTAGGCATCATGAACCCGATCGGAGACCGGTTGAGGAAAGGACTGTCGCAGTGATTGGACAATTTGATGGTAATTGGATTTGGTCATTTTGAATCATCCCAAATCGTAATCAATATCGACCCAGGTTCGCTTCTCGTTAGATTCCAACACCGCATCCGCAATGAACTGTGCAGACGCACCGTGATCGAAGCCGGGAATCGCATCACGCCCCTCGACGATGGCCGACACAAACTCCCAAACAAGGTCATATCGAAAGACAGTACTCGGTTCCCCCGCATGCGGATCGCGCGGTGAGCCGGGAATCACAAGATGCTCTTCCGGGATGGGAACTTTCTCCATACTGCCACTATATTTACCAACCAGAATCACGTTGGGATCGGTCAACTGATAAACGGCCGACCCTTCTGAACCATTGACTTCGGCCCATTCAAAGCCGACTCCATTGTTGTGATGACCTTTCATCACTGTCGACCCCTCCCAAACACCAACCGCTCCACTTTTGAATCGACCGATGAGAGACGACCAGTCATCAACTTCTGATGGAGGACACGACTTGCCATCGTCGGTCACTTCCCGTGGCGTGAATTGAGCCACCGCACCACAGACCGATTCAATTGGTCCCATCAAATCCTGAGCAAAGTCGATGCGATGAATGGTCATGTCGAACAAGTCGCCAGCACCCGCTTTATCTTTATATTGTCTCCAGCCCCAACTTGTTTCGGGCAAGTCAAGAAACCGTTGTGAGCGAAAATGACGTGGTTCGCCCAATTTGCCGCTATGAACAAGGTCACGCAAGAATCGCATGGAGGGAGCAAAACGATAAGTGAACGCCGTCATGTGTCGCAAATCACGATCACGTGCCGCGCGATACATCTCGGCTGCGTCAGAGAAATCGAGCCCGAGTGGTTTTTCACACATCACGTGCTTACCACCCTCAAGGCAAGCGAGCGTGAGTTCTTTGTGAGTGAAGTTCGGTGTGGCGATGATCACGGCGTCGATGTCTTTATCGTCGGCGATGACTTGCACATCGGTTGTTGTCTTAATCGAGCCCCAGTCTGTCTCTCGTTGAGCCAACAACGCTTCATTGGGATCGCAAACCGCGACCAACTCCGCACGAGGGTCAACATTAATGCCGGGGACATGATGAAAATCGGAGACGGCACCCGCTCCGATAATGGCAATACGGACTTTGTCACTCATGGTGTGGATTTCTAAATGAGAGTCAGTCGAATTCAAGATTGGTCGAGACGCCAATCATAACTGAGCCTCGCCACAAATCCAATCCGCTTAAGGCCCACCCTGTAACTCTTTGACAAGCTGCCAGGCATCATCCGTCGAGTGAATTTTCTCATCCAATTGAGCAACAATGACTGCCTCCAGCAATGTCTTGAACTCTTTACCTGGCTTCATTCCCGCCTGGATAAAATCATCTCCCGTGAGTAATGGTTCTGGCGAGAGAACTTCAAGCGGTGTGCTTTTCAAATAATGGTCGCAGAATTCATAAGCCCGCATCGAACCTTCGAGAATCAATTCGTTTGCTCGAGTCAATTCCAGTAAGTCATGGCGGTATTCTGACGACAACAAACGCTTCAACCGATGCAACGAAAGTTTCTGTGGCTCTTGCAAATCCGAAAGGTGCTCTCGCAGCCAAGCCATACGCTGTCGTTGTTCGTTAGAAAGTTTCAAACGCCGAGCGAACTCGCCAATTCCTGATTTTGAAAGATGTCGCCCCAGAATGACGAGGACTAATTCAGGAGTTGGCACTACCAACTGTTGCAGCAGAGACATCAGATCTCGGCGTTCGTTCGAATCCATCGCAGGCAAGGGGAGTTCAGGGAGGATGACCGGCCATAGCCCCAAAGTCTCTGATAATTGAACCGCCTGACGACGATTGTCGTGTGCCAGCATCTTGAGAAGCTCTTGCGCGATGCGTTCAACACTGACAACGGTAATTTCTGCCACATGCTGCTTAATGGCTTCAGCCGTTGACGACTCCACATCAAAGCCGAAGCGGGTCGCAAATCGAACCGCACGTAACATGCGTAATTTGTCTTCCGCCAATCGATCTTCGGGATCTCCAATACATCGCAGGACACGTCGTTTCAGATCTTCTTCACCACCCACATAATCGTGAATAGTTTCCGTTAAGGGATCGAAGAACATACCGTTAATGGTAAAGTCTCGACGGTGTGCATCTTCTTCGAGAGTGCAATACTCGACCGATTCGGGACGACGACCGTCAAGATACTCACCTTCACGCCGAAACGTGGCGACTTCAATCGGTTCCACTCCATCTGGCCCAAGCACCAGCATCACACCGAAACTGGCACCCACGGGAACGGTTCGTTTCTTTCCGAAGACGGACCGAACTTCTTCAGGAGTCGCCGTCGTCGCCACATCATAGTCTGACGGATCATGACCGAGCACCAAGTCGCGCACACAACCACCCGCCCACAATGCCTGAAAATCGGCATCGCGAAGTTGCTTGACAACATCGACGGCAAAGTCGCGGTCTGGTTGTTGACGAGTTGACATAAATAGCTAACCAACAGTTTTTAACGCGAATGCTTCAATACGAATTTGATCAAAGGTTGCGGGTCATCAAGCCCATGCTTATGACCGATGCCCGGTTTGATCACAACTTCCAGCGGCCCCTCCGCTTTCTTCCACGCATTGACGATGGGAATGACATTCTCTTCCATTGGCACAATGTCATCAGCATCACCCGTTACGACAAACAACGGCAGCTTGGTGTTCGCCAATGCGTCCGCTTGATCAAGCGGATTCCCGTCCCAATCAACCGCCTGCTGATCATTTTCAAACTGGTACGCCTGCAACATGTTCTTCCATGTTGGCGGGGAGCCTTTTCCATGTCCACGACCACCGGGCCAACTTTTAATATCGCAAACCGGTGCATCGACATAGATACAACTCACCTTGTCGGCGTTCTTGGCCGTCCAGTTAAAGACAATCAAGCCTCCCCGACTCATCCCTTCCAACACCGGCTTTGACGCCAGTTGATATTCTGTCGTGAGTGTTTTGTAACACTTATCCCAATGTGTCGTGGCTGCGGGCGATCCAAACAGATTGGCTACATCGCAATACACCAGGTGGTACCCAGCCTTCAACAAGGCAAGATCGAGTTCAGGACGATGACCGAAAAATCGGGCTCGCCAAATCCAAGGGCGTCCCTCCACAATCATTTCTGGTTCAACGACAATCGCCGCTCGACCATGCAAAGAAAGATCGTGACGAGTGTATCCATTCCATTGGCTGGTTTTTCCGGGCCACTCTTTCGCCTCCACCAATGAATGAGTTATCGTGAGAAGAAAGACAACCACCAAAACAACCGTGAGTGATGAGAAGCGATGACGCATGGACTCTCCGTTTCTGATTCCCTGAACTGATGCCGAGTGAGACTCCCGATTATGTCGTATTCGAGCAAAGGTTGAAATTACCGAAAGGCAAATCATACCGGGATTTACACGAAATTCGTGAACAGCGAGAGTTTTCACCTGAAAATAGTGATCCAGAATTCAAAGACTTGCGTTATCATAGAATTATCGAACTCGAAGCCTCACTTTCAACGGTCTTTCGACCACCGGCTTTGTGATCATTCGATGACCTGACTATTTGATCTCAGTAGTCTGTTGAGTTGCCCATCAAATATCATTTTCAATCAGCGAGGCATCCATGCCACTCAAAACTCTCGGCGAAATGCGTGATTGGTCAATCACTCAGTGGTCTCTCTCAGTGGGAATGATTCTTTTTCTCGGTTGGGGTTCTTCTCAACTGTGGAGTTCCTGGAACGGCCCCACGGATGATTCCATTCAACTCGGACAAGAACTCTTTGTTCATGAATGGACCGCCAACGATCCTCTTTCCCCCAACGGAGACGGTCTTGGCCCGGTCTTTAACGCCAAGTCGTGTGTGGCGTGCCATTTTCAAGGTGGTGTCGGTGGAGCCGGCCCGAACGAGCATAACGTCACCGCGTTCACAGCATTCTCCAATCCGTCTGATTCTGAAACCAAAATTATTCAAGGGGTCGTTCACGCGGATGCATTGATGCCAACGCAATTGGAAACGACCGAAAAATTGCGGAACGAATTCCCCATCATCAAAGGTCTCGTCAGTAGCGATGGACATTGTTCCTACCTGGAACCCGACTTCAACCCGTTGATTATGGCTTCGATCAATACACCCGCCTTGTTTGGAATGGGTGAGATTGATCGCATTTCGGGCAGCACCATCAGAAATGCCCGGCGCTGGAAACTGTTGAGCAATGTCGGTCAAGAGTTACAGGGGAACTTCAGTTCCATTCCTTCCGGTCGCCCTCACATTCTACCGGATGGCCGTGTTGGAAAATTTGGCTGGAAGGCTCAGTTTGCGACGCTCGAAGAATTTGTTGCAGCCGCTTGTGCGGTTGAAATCGGATTGACAAATCCCAAACGCCAACAAGATCTCCCCCATACACACAAACCCGATCAAGACGCAGGACTGGATATTGACCGCGGTCAGTTCAAAGCGCTGGTCCATTTCTGTGCGTCACTTCCGGTCCCGCAAGAGGTTACTGGCGACACGCTCACAGAACAGAGCGACATCCAGCATGGCCGCCAACTGTTTGGTGAGGTGGGATGCGCGGCATGTCATACGCCGGAAGTTGACGGCGTTGCGGGAGTCTACAGCGACTTCCTGTTGTATTCTCTCGAAAGTTCTGAGTCTGGAGGCGACTCTTACGAAGAGTTCCCGGAAGACTTCGAGATACCAAGTGGCGAACCACAACCAAACGAATGGAAAACACCACCCCTCTGGGGGGTGGCAGATTCCGCACCGTATCTGCACGACGGATCGGCACCGACTCTCGAAGCGGCAATTACAGCTCACCACGGAGCGGCCAGACGAGTTCGAGAACAATACCTGGAACTGGATCGAAACGATCAGCTCGCTGTCCTCAAATTTCTGGGCTCATTAAAAGCACCGAACCAGCCAACCACAACTTCTTCAGAAACCGTCATTGCCGATAATCGCTGAGAAAACCGCCGCTGACAAAATCGATTCATTCGGTGGTTGAGCTGCCTTCGCTCTCTGGATCCTCGAGGAACATGTCTTCGGGTGAGCCTGACGCATCTCCCAAATCATCCTCAGTCGGGGCAGGGGGAGCGGGAACATCTGTTGTTGATGCCGAATCGGAACATCCCGTCAAACAGATTGTTGCCGAGAAGAGTAGAATCAGAAATACGATGTTTTTCATCCGTGTTGCTCCAGCAAGAGTACTAACTTGATCCTCTCCGAAGAATCAATGTGAAGATCATAGCAGAGAAGCACAACAGATCACAGATTTACGCCCTATTGACTACGAAATCGACCAAACGACTTGTTGCATGACGACTGCGGCACTGCAACAATGTTTAGATTCGAGAATCGTAATTTTGGAAACTTTCCTATTTTTCGGGAATAATCCAATCCTCCCCCGACTCCTCACTTAATGAGTACAGATGTCTGAAGCATCCTCTCAACCAGAAATTCGCCAATTAGTCGTCGAGCATTATGAAATGCTCTATCGATTTGCTTGGCGTCTCTCCGGCTCGAAAGAAGATGCGGAAGATTTAACACAGCAAACGTTTTTGACCGCACAACGTAAACTGCACCAATTGCAGGATCCCGGTGCTGTCAAATCTTGGTTGTGTACAATTTTAAGACATCTGTTTTTCAGAACCAATCAACCAAAACAAACATCTCTCGACTTGGTCCCGGAACTCGATGTTGTGAGTTCCGACGGAGACGGTCTTGACACATTTGATTCCGAGGCTCTACAAGCGGCTTTGGATGATTTACCTGAGGACTTTCGAACACCGATCCTGTTGTTTTATATGGGAGATTTTTCCTATACCGAAATCGCAGAGCAGATGGAAATTCCTCTCGGAACCGTGATGAGTCGACTGGCACGCGGCCGTGAGCACCTGAAACAAAAACTGATCACCCGCGGTTTTATTGAAACACCACACTAAATTTATTCACCTTGTGATTCATGAATATTTCCGATCTTCAAAACCTGATGGATCGACTTGCTCATCAAATTGATGAGGGTGAAGAAATTGTGTCTGCAGATCAGGAACGGCAACTTGAAGACGAGTTATCTCGACATCCTGAATGGGCCGACGAGATGCGATCTCGCGAACTGTTTGATGTTCAGTTGCGTGACTCTCTTTGTGAATTGCAAGTCCCAACCGGCGGTCAAGACAGGCTCTTGGCATTGCTCGAAGAATCTGCAGAACCCAATGTTGAAGACAGTTCCGAACTCCTCAACACACAACCAGCCACAACGCAAGAACGACCATCACGCCGGCGTGTGATTGGTATTTTCTCTGCGGCCTGCTTATTGTTTGTTGCCTCGCTTGGTGTGTTCCTTTCGACATTGACTCCCGTCCTGACGGTCGCCGAAGTCCAACAGAACATCCCCCGCATGTGGGATCTTTCCACAGAAGAATTACTTCCTACCGATGTTGCGATTTCATCCTCGGCAACTTTGCCAAATGGCGACTGGGAGAATTCTCGAATTCACTATCAAACAGACTGGTCTCTCACTGAGTTGAATTCAACAGCCGGTCAATTTGCTGAGTTTCGCAAGTTTTCATTTCAATCTTCGCGAGGAATTGTTCACAACGGCTTACTTGTCAGCTTGCCAACCGCAAAGTTTCCCGCGGAAGAACACCCCTCAGCCACAAGCCCGTTCTCTGCTGACATTCGTTATCTCTCAACGCCCAGCGGCCTGACTCTCGCAATTGTCACTTGGACCAATCCCGAGACCAACAGCCTCTGTTTTCTCGCAGTTCCTGCGGAATCGCGAACTCTTGATGCTCTTGACGCACTGCTTTACGTGAATCCTGTCTAACAGAGAATCTGTCTTTGGCATCGTCCGTGTGATATTGTGAGTTCTTCTCAACCAGATCTCACTAAAGACAGCTCTCACCAGAGGACTCAAATCATGCGTTTCTTCTCGGCCCTCGTTCTCTTATTCATGACTGGTCTTGTAAGCTCGGCGGCAGAACGCCCCAATATTCTGTTTATCATCTCGGATGACCTTTCTGCAGAGGCACTTTCCTGTTACGGCAACAAGCAGTGCCAAACTCCGCACATCGATTCCATCGCCAAGCAGGGCATGAAATTCACCCGCGCTTATTGTCAATTCCCTGTCTGCGGACCATCGCGTGCCGCTTTGATGTCGGGAATGTACCCACAAGCTGTCGGAGTGACTGGCAACGGAAGTTCCGAGAACTTCACAAAACGCATGGGCGACCGTCCCTCCATGTCTCAGTTATTCAAAGAGAACGGCTGGTACTCGGCCCGTGTCAGCAAAATTTATCACATGCGTGTTCCCGGTGATATTACTAAGGGAGTTGATGGTCCCGATCATGCAGGCTCTTGGAGTGAGCGATTTAATGCACATGCTCCCGAGTGGATGAGCAAAGGTGAACACATTCATCTCACCAACGAAAAACTCCGTTTTGAAAAAGAAACCCATTACGGTCTAGGGTTCGGCGGCGCGTTTTATGTCGTCAAAGGCACAGACCCGGAAGGCGCTGCGCAAGCCGATGTCATCGCCTCCCGTAAAGCGGTAGAATTACTGGAAGCCCACAAAGAGGAACCGTTCTTTCTTGCAGTCGGCCTAGTCAGGCCCCATGTCCCGCTCGTCGCCCCTCATCAATATTTCAACAGCTACCCTTCTGAAGAAATGAGTCTTCCCCCCAAACGAGAAAACGATTGGGAGGACATCCCCAAAGCGGGGATCTCGAAAAGTTCCAAAAGCAGTGGTTTGGAGGGAAGGATCGCTCAACAGAAGCAAGTCCTTTCTGCCTACTATGCGTCAGTTTCTTTCATGGACGATCAGGTCGGAAGAATCCTGAATGCTCTCGACCGACTGGACCTCCGCAAAAAGACGATTGTCATTTTCACGTCTGATCACGGATATCATCTCGGAGAGCACGACTTTTGGCAGAAGCTGAGCTTACACGAAGAATCGACGCGTATTCCCATCATCATGTCTGTCCCCGAGAAGTCAGCAGGTATCAGCCAATCGCTTGTTCAGCAAATCGATTTCTATCCGACATTAGCCGAATTGGGAGGACTTCAAATCCCCGAGCATGTGCAAGGCAAGAGTTTCGCCAAACTATTGGACGACCCAAGTCAGTCAATACATGAAGAGGTTTATTGTTTGAGAGGCAAAGACCATCTGTTACGCACAGATCGCTGGGCATATTTGCAATACAAAAACGGTACTTCTGAGCTGTACGACATGCACAACGATCCTCAGCAGTTTACAAATCTCGCAAACACCCCCGAACACCAGTCACAATTCGCAGAGATGGAACGTCGACTCACTCTCAAACTGCAAACAATCAAAGCAGGAACACTGCCAGCTAACTGAGGCTCTCTTCAGAAGTATTGGTCTCGGAACTATCCTCATCGACGACAACGCTGCCTGTTCTCAAAGTTGACCGACGCCCATTGAAAATCACTTCTGGCCAACGATTCCGAATCAGAAGCTGATAAGTAATGAGCGACCCCAAAGTCGCCCCTACAACCGTGATCAAATACTTCGCAAGCACCGTATATGTCGTCTCATTCAGCCCCAGATGAATCGCACCGCAAAGCAGGTGATGAATAAAGTAGACCCAATAAGAACTGGCACTCAAATATTTCAAAGCCGATGATAACGGTGGATTCCATCGCAGCGTAAGGGTCGTAATACCGATGGAATAACCTAAGGCAACCAACGCCAGAATCACGCCTGTGTAGGCTTCTGAAAGAGCAGGGGGGCCACCCAGAAACGCTCGAATTTGCGGAATCGCCAACGGCAGCATCAAGACTGCTATGATGACCGTAAGCATGGCGGTTCTCATTGCCAAGCGTGGAGATTTCCGAACACTCGACACTAATGAAACTCCCGCCGCAAAATAGATTCCGAAGTACCAAACCCGTTTCGCAATCGGCATCACGCTGTGATCAAAATCAGCCACAATGCTGGGGTAAACTGTCAAGAACGGGATCGCCCAAACCAGTGTCACAAAGACCAGAGCCAAATACTGCCGAGTGCCTCCCCAGGAAAACCAGCGCTCGGTTCCCGGATGACTGCTACCACGAATTTTGCAGGATAAGACCAGTAATATCGTATAGAGCAACAGATATTGCAGATACCAGAAATGCGCAATACCCCACAGTCGAGGATCATAATCTTTGGCGTCGAACTCCCAGTATTGGTTCCATGTTAGCTCACCGCGATCAACGTATCCTAGGTTCCAAATGTAAAACTCTGCAATGAGAATCGGGACTCCAAAACAGAGAAAAGGTATCAGCAAGCGGTCACGACGATTGCGAAACAATGCCGCTTCACCACGACGATCAAGCATGATGCGTGTGCTCACGCCACTCACGATAAAAAAGAGTGGCATAATGAAACATTCAATGCTCCAGACAAACCAGGTCACAAAGTGACTTTGCTGAGCGGCATCAATTCCTTTGACGCTCCATGCCAAGCCGGGCATCATTTCGGGGAGATAGGGGATCCCGGCATGCAACGCGACAACCAGCAACGTGGCGACTGTGCGCAGAATATCAACGCCCGTCAATCGGCCTTCTGGAATTTCTGATTGCCGATCAATGTGACTCATCGCTGAGCGGTCCTTCGCGAAACTGGCGACGAAACAATAACCAATCCCCGCAAATTCCACTAGCCGTTTTGTGCAACCCAAAGATTCATCGTTAAGTGAGCCTGTCCTTGATGATGGGCTTCATGCCAGGCAATCACTTGAAACAATGTTTCCAAAGTCCAGCCTCGACCTTCCAGAAACTCCGTTGGAGATTTCCCCAAGTCCTCTTCCCCAAAGGTCCGAATGGTTTTGAGGAAATGTTCGCGTGAGTGACTTAACAACTCGCGAATTTCACTCAATGTTGGAATCGTGTCATCAGGAGTCGAGCCACCTTTGAATCTTGGAACCAAATCGGGGAAATCGGGTTCTCCCGCATTCAATCGTTCTGTCGCAAAGACCTCTTCCGTCACACCAATGTGCATCACTTGCCAAGCGATGTGAGCTCTGCCCACACCGGGACGCCAACCGAGAACTTCCTCAGCCTTGCCAGTCTCTTCAATACGATCAAGCAGTGCCAAAGTTCTGCCACGTTGAAAATCCCACATTTTCGCATAGGTCTCAATTGTCGACATTCGATTCCTCTCAAGGCTCATCGGGTGCTTACTGTGAAAAGTCATTATGACGAGTTTCCAATGCCACGTCACGTCATTGATGGACTTTGATCTGCCGAAGTCGAACACGACTCGTTAAAATGCAACCCAAACATGATCATCCCTTGGAACTTAGACTTATGATTGCCCTTTGCTTGTATATCGTCGTCTTTCTGGCCTTATCGGGCTTGCTGGCCTTGATCGATGCCGCAGTCCTCAGTGTCACAATCGCAGAGACTGAAGAAATGGTGATTCACGACAAGCCGGGGGCTGCAGCGCTCAGAACGGTTAAAAATAATATCACGCATGCGGTCGTCGTCATTGTCATCATCACCAATACCATCAATGTGCTGGGGCCAATCCTTGTCGGGCAAACAGCAACAAACTTGTACGGCAGCTCGATCATCGGAATCATCACAGGCGTTTTGACCTTCGGGACCATCATATTTTCTGAAATCATCCCCAAGTCATTAGGAACTCACTATGCACCGCTCATCTCACGAATCGCCGCGCCGCCGATTCTTGCTTTAACTTATGGGTTATTCCCACTTGTCTTTGTATTCGAAAAGATCGCATCATTCTTTCAGCGAGGCGAACGACAAATCGGAACTGAAACACAAATTCGTTCTCTCGTGACCATTGGACAGAAAGCTGGTCGCATCGAAGATGATGAAAGCCAGATGATCCATCAGGCGTTTGTCCTCAATGACCTGACCGCTGCAGACATCATGACGCCGATTGATCGAGTCGTGATGCTGCCTCAATCATCGACTGTCAGAGAAGCAGCCCTCGTCATCCTCAGCCACGAATTCTCACGATACCCCGTACACGGGGACTCGGTGGACGACATCAAAGGTATGGTCCTCAGTCGGCAGATACTCTCAGCGATTGAAGCAGGACGAGACGCTGAGACCATCGAATCGTTCATACTCAAGACACCTCGTGTGAAAGCGGAGAAAAAATCTGACACGCTATTGATGATGTTTCGTCAGCGACAAACTCATCTGGCGACCGTGCACCAAGATGGCAAAATGCTAGGACTGGTCACTCTGGAAGATGTCCTCGAAGAATTAGTGGGTGAGATCAAGGACGAAAAAGACAATCCCGCCGAGCGGGATATGGAACCTGATCAGGAATAACCCTCTTCAGCAAACTGGGTTGTGACTGAAAACCTCTCTATAAAAAAACACCGTATCCCTCTAAATAACAGAACCTTACGGCCTACTACCAAATAAATACTATATTATTAGTAGACAAGCTGCCGATCAAAGTCTATAATCTCGTCAGAGTCACCGCACGAACCTCAGCAAGGTATGTCCAGCGGAAAGAAATCAACCAGATGGCAGCACGTCCGCAAACAGAAACGCCCACTGATGGCGAACTCGAAATCCTGAAAGTTCTTTGGGAGCAGGGACCGTCCACGGTGCGTGAAGTTCTGGGGGAACTCAACAAAACTCGAGCACGCGCTTACACCTCGGTCATGACCATGATGAACCTGATGGTCGATAAACACTTGCTTCAACGTGAACCACAAGGCCGAGCGTTTTTGTATCGACCAGCCTCGGCACAACGAGCCGTCTTGAGTGAAATTGTGGACGATCTGGTTGGCAAAGCATTTGACGGATCGGCAAGTTCCCTCGTGGTCGCCTTACTTGATAAATCAAAGTTAAGTCCCGATGAAGCAGAGAGAATTAAAGAAGCGATTCTGGAGTATCAAGCCTCCAAGTAGTCATCGAATCACATACAGTGTCTCGAAGAATACCCTCTGTGAAGCACCCTCAGAATTTTTGAATTTTCAAACGTATATTTCGGCAATGTCCTGTAAGAATCTGAGACCAAATTTAATCAGCAGCGTCTCGCTGCGATGAATATTTTAAGAAGGAAAAAGATATGAATTATTTGAAGCGCTTTCGAGAAAAAATGAGTGAATCGCTCTCAACACATCGGCGCAGTTGGTGGACCGCTGGCGTATTGGCGGTGTTAGTCCCTATTGGACTATTTGGTTCGTCACTTTTGGCTCAGGAGCCTCCGCGTGATCGCGAACGTCCGCCAGCTTCGGAACGCGGTGACCGGCCAGAACCTCCTCCACGAGATGCCCAAGGCGGTCGACCTCCAGGACCTCCCAGAGATTCCCAAGGCGGTCGACCTCCGGGACCACCTCCACACGGTCGTGATGGCGATCGCCCAGGCCCCCCTCCTCGTGGAGAACAAGGTCAACGCCCACCTCATCCACCAGAAGGTCGTGATGGCCATCGACCACCGGGACCTCCTCGCGGAGAAGGAGAACAAGGCGATTTGGCTCATGAAATCCACCTGTTAAGACAAGAAATTCGTCAACTCCGTGAAGAACTTCATCGGCACGGACCTCCTCCGCATGGCCTACATCACGGCTCTCCACCAAGAGGAAGAGAAGGACACCAAGGTCCACCGCCAAGAGGACCGCAGGGGGACCGTCAAGGGCCTCCACCACGTGGACCACAAAGTGACCGACAAGGGCCTCCTCCACGTGATGGTTTTGGAGGACCACCACCCCGCGGGTCTCGAGATGGTGATCGACAAGGACCGCCACCACGCGGTGATCGCCCCGAAAGAGAGGGAGACCGTCCTCAACGTCCAGAACGGGAAACTGAATAGTCCAAGTTTGCTTTCGCGGGCAAACAAGAGCGGTCTGAACAGATCCCGGAACACACACTTGCCGACTTCGTTGGTGAGTGCAGGAACTGACAGACACTTAAGCTCGGGAGAGAAATCTCTCGGGCTTTTTTTGTGCGCACTCCTTATCATACTCAGCATGAATGCCACTCTACGAAAATATGAATCCACCGATTTGGAAGCCGTCCTCTCCTCATGGGAGAACGCCACCCGCATTGCGCACCCATTCTTCACTGAAGAATTTTTGGATCAGGAACGTCATAACATTCCTGAAATGTACCTCCCCAATGCCGAGACATGGGTGGCCGAGAATGCACAAAGTGTCGTCGGATTTTTCGCTCTCATAGGAAACGAAGTGGGTGCGATCTTTGTCGATCCTGATTTCCAAGGGCAAGGAATCGGAACGCTACTCATCGATAAAGCTTGCGAACTGCGAGGCGATTTAGAGGTTGAGGTCTTTGCCGAGAATCGGGTTGGGCGACCGTTCTATGAAAAGTACGGCTTTGTTCCTCTGTCGGAGAGCATTCATGAAGCGACTGGAAAGAAACTGTTACGACTCCAATACCGCTCCTCCAAGGATTGAATCATGAACACCGAACACAGCGCGCGGCAAGTTCTCTTACACGGCATTTCATTGGTCCTTGCAGGTTTGATATGGGGATTATTTGTTCCGATGACACCATACCCTCGTCTGGCTTTGACGGCCCACATTCAGTTTGAGTCGAACGGCCTACTATGGATTGTCGCGGCAATTCTTCTCCTGAAACTCCCCCATCAGGTGGGAACAAAGTCGATGCTCGTAATTTTAGCTTCAACTTGGTTAACGTGGCCAATGGTGCTCTCTGAAGTCGCCAATGCCTGGTGGGGAACGAATGAAATGTTGACCATTGCAGCAGCACAGGCAGGAGCGACAGGAGGCCAACCGTGGCAAGAGCTAACCATCAAACTGACTCACATGATCGGTGGTTTGGTGCTGATTATCGCTTGGTTATTGATACTCATCGGTTTTCTTCCGAATCACTCTGGATTCCATCTTGTAACGACTCATGAATTAACTCCTGATGAGTGACCAGCCACCCCACATTTTTTTGGATTTTGAGTCTTCTTCTGTTAGCATAACCTCACCAGTTTTGCCCCTGCGGTTCGCGGGCCATGATGCGTGAATCGTTGCCACACTCGTAGACATTTCGTTCGCGTTCGAGGTGTGCCATGCCGAACCCCTTTGCTGTTGACTGTCCGACCTGTGCCAAAACGTTCAAAATTAAAAATCAGACGCTGATTGGGAAACGCATCATCTGCCCCGGTTGCGAAAATGCGTTTCGTATCGACCCCGATCAGATTCAAAAAATCGCTCCCAAACAAGCGGCTCCCAAACCGAAGTCAGAGTCGGCATCAAAACCAAAGCCACAATCCAAACGTCGTAAACGCCCCGCAGCACCGGCTGCCACTTCGGATAATCCCAATGACGAGTGGTTGTCAGCTTTGAGCGAAACCGAGAGTTCCATGTCGGATGCCGAAAAAAACAATTTGAAGTCTGAGTATGAAGCTGAGCCAAATGGTAACGAAAACTATTACATTTCACTCGCAGCAGAGCAGGTAATCCAAGAACATTGGGAGTCTGATAAAGAGGTCGAATATGTCGATACAGACTACGCCTATGACTATCCCGCGGATGTCTGGAAAAACGCCAAAACGCAATGGGAAGAACTGTCCCCCGAACAGCAAGCCGCCCGAACGAAGGAAGAAGAATCGGGAGTAGCTGGTCTTGGCTCTGCCGCCATGACCGGCTCTATCATTTCGTCCACATGGAGCACTCTCGGGCCATTCGACGGACTGTGGGTTTTACTGGCGAGTTTCACGGCGTTTCGCGTCGGTGCGAATGAACACGAAGTCGATTAAAAGATCTCGAACACTTTCGGTTTCGCCGGTGTCGATTAGAATAAATCACCGAACTCGACTCAAACTGACCAACTGACTTAATCCATGCCCCTCATCCAAGCCATTGAATTTGTTGCCGTGATGGTTTCGGCCATCTATGGAATCCTGTTGGCGTCGCGCAAGGGAATGGATTTTGTCGGTTTGTTTTGCGTCGCTTTCGCGGTCGCGTTTGGTGGAGGATCGCTGCGAGACCTATTTCTTGATCGGCATCCACTGTTTTGGATCGCCAACGGTCATTATGTAATTTGCGTGTTCGGACTGTCCTTGGTGGGAGCCGTCATCCCCCGCGTCTTACACAGGCTGGAACGATATTTACCGATCCCCGATGCGATGGGAATGTCGCTCTTCACCGTTCTCGGCACCAGCTATGCCTTGGAATACGAGTCTCCACTCTTCATCGCTTCCATTATCGGAGTGATCACGGGAACTTTTGGTGGAGTGATCGCGGACATCATCTGTAATGAAGTACCGTCTCTGTTCAAACCGGCTACGACATTTTATGCCACCTGCTCTTTTGCAGGAAGCTGGTCTTTCCTGACATTGCACTGGTTAGGCCAAAGCGAGACCGTCTGCATGTTTGTTGGTGCGACAATCACATTTGCCTTCCGACTGCTGGCAATGGCATTCAATTGGCGATTGCCGGCAGCTCAAATTTCCTCAGAGCCGACAAAAGATTGATTTTAAGGGGTTGATGCATTACCCTAGGTCTATTGCATTAACGTGTCTTTTGTAGGAATCCAAGCTCATGGATAAAATCATTCGTGGCGTTCACGAGTTTCAGGGACATCCTTTTAGTGAAAAGGAATCTTTATTCAGTGAATTGGCGAGCGGTCAATCTCCACGATCTCTGTTCGTAACCTGTTCGGACTCTCGAGTGGTTCCCAATTTGGTCACACAAACGAATCCCGGAGAACTCTTCGTGATCAGAAACGCAGGGAATCTTGTTCCCAAATATGAGCAGGATCAGCCAACTTCCGAAGCCGCCACAATTGAATATGCCGTCAATGCTCTGAAAGTTCCGAATATCATTATCTGCGGACATTCCCGGTGTGGAGCAATGGGAGGTTTGCTCGCTTTAGATCAACTCGATGCCTTACCTGTGGTGCAGTCACTCCTCTCCAAAGAGACAGCAGCAGACCGCGTGAGAGAAAAAAATCCGAATGCCTCAGCGGAAGATCTGCTCAAATATACAATTCAGGAAAACGTGCTTGTCCAGATTGAAAACCTGAAAACACACCCTTGTGTCACGGCTGCCATTGATGAAGGACGCCTCTCTCTCCACGGCTGGGTGTATCAATTTGAAACGGGAGATGTTTTTATTCATTCGGACCGATCATCGTCTTTTGCTTCCGTCCGAGAGAGTGGTGAGGCATTTGCTTAAGAGACGCATTTGTCGAAGATTGAGGACACCCCGATCACCACAGGCGGCCCGACCATCGTTCTTAAAACGTGTTCCTCACTCTCTCATGCTTAAGAATTTGCAAGAAAACGACTTACAATCGTGACATCTGCGATTCTTTCGGATTTTTTCCCGGATTTTGGCTTGGAGAACACGGGACAGAGGCATTTAATTGACCGATAAATCGAAACATAGCCCGGCTAGACGTACGCAATCACATTAGCCCACTGACTTAAATCTTAACGGGACTGGCATGGTCCTTTGGAGAAATCAATGTCGAATTCCGGTTCGGAATCCACTCCTTCACCCCAGAAGGAGGGTTCGAAAGAATCGTGTAGCTGGATTTTGGAACGACTGATTATTGAATCAGGTCGCCAAATTGATCGACCGCGCGTTCGCCGTGCCGTGCAAGAGGCGGACGAAGCCCATGATGGTCTCAAGCACGAGAACTGGTGGCTGGTTTTAAGTGAAGCGGCTGAAAGCTTGGGATTCAAGAGTAAGGTCATCGATGCAACCTCATCACAAGCCGTACAAATGGCTCTCGATGGTGACCACGTCTGCTGGAAAACAAACGCAGAAGACTTCTCATGGAGAGCCGTCTCGAAATCCGAACGGTCCAAGCTACAAGTTCTGCACCCGTTTTCGAAGTCTCCCGCTCACTGGTTGAACAAGGGACAACTCAAAAGATTGATCAAAGAGTCTCAAATCGACTCTTCGGTCAGATGTGTGGTGTTACAGCCTTACGAAGCCTTAGGAATTGAAATGGGACACGACACAACACCTTTTCAAAGATTGAAAAACTTACTGCGGCCGGAATGGTCCGATATTTGGGTCGTTCTGGTCTTCGCATTGGTGGCTGGACTGCTCAGTCTGGCGACTCCGATTGCTGTTGAGTCCCTTGTGAATACAGTTGCCTTTGGAACACTCATGCAACCGGTTTTCATCCTTGCCATCATTTTGTTTGCTTTCTTGGGTATGCAGGCGATGATGCGTGGCTTACAAACTTTCATCGTGGAAATTATCCAACGACGGATGTTTGCGAGAATCTCAGCAGACTTGGCCTTTAGGCTTCCACGAACGAAAACTGAAGTTGAAGCATTACTCGAATACTTCAGAACCCGCGCACTTTATCGTGCCATTCTCGCAGAAGATCACCAAAGCCGAGCAGGGCAATGAACGATCAAGAGTCTCCTTTTTACTTCGAGAGATCGTAAACCAGCAGAACGTCCTGATCGCGGATAAACAGTTTCTTGTCGCCGACCACCGGATAAGCCCATTGCTGTCGTTCGCTTCTGAATTCTGCCGGCGTTTGAAACTGAGCAATTTGTTCATATTTCTCATGATTGGCTTTCAGCAATGTGATAGGTCCCTTTTCATCACGAACAATTAAATGTCCGTCAGCATAGGTCACAGAACCTTTTCCCGGTGCTCGGTCTTGCCATTGAATCTTTCCCGTTTTGGGATCGAGACAAGTCATGACTCCCGGATCGCTACTGCCATAGAGATATCCATCCACTAGCACCATGCCTCCGTGATGATTCTTCATGTCACGTGTATGATACTTGTGTTCTGCTTCAATTTTGTTACCCGCCGTTTCAAGACTGACAAGCGAACCGCCCGTGCCATAACCCGTGGCGTAAAACACCGAATCCGCGAATTGAATTGGTGAAGAGCAGTTCGCCGTACCGTTCACCGCATTTTTGTCTTCCCAGAGATAATCGCCCGTCTCCGCATGCACTCCAAAAATACGGTCGTGGACCATATTCACGTATTGTTTGACTCCTCCCACCTCGATGACGATGGCCGACGAATACCCGGCTTGTGGATTGCCGGGAGCCTGACAGGTCCACAGTGTTTGTCCCGTCCGTTTGTTGAGAGCCACCATGGTGCCGCGCTGTCCACCGGGAGTGCAGATGAGCTTTTCACCGTCGATCAAAACAGATTCACTGATCCCCCAAGTGATATTACTTCCACCGAACTCCTGAAGAATGTTTTTCGACCAGATACCTCGACCGGCAGTCGTCATGCAGGCCAAGTCTCCATTGGCGCTCAGTGCATAAACAACTTCTCCATCGACAGTTGGCGTGGCACGCGGACCGCCTCCCATTCCGTCACTGCGTTTGTTTCCGATAGCTGTCGCCCAAAGTGCTTTCCCATCCGTAATACTGACTGCAAACACTGCTTCGCGGTCTCCCTGTGTTCCCATCGTAAAGACTTTGCCACCCGCAACCGAGACAGAAGAATACCCTTCTCCAAATCCTTTCTGAGACCACAATGGTTTTGGCCCCGAAGAGGCCCAGTCCCAATTCAGATCTTTTTCAGTCGAGAGTCCATCTCTGTTCGGGCCTCGCAATTGTGGCCAGACGGCTCCATTACTTGCGACCGCCGGTGCCTCAGACTTGTCCGGCATCGGTTCAGGCTCTGGGGTTGGTTTGGGCTTGGGAGTCGGCTTTGGTTTTGCAGGTGAGGCCGATGTCTTCAAACTCACACGGCTAATCTGAGTTCCCGTTGTACTAACTGTTCCCGTGTAGCCAACTTTGATGTCCTCCAACTTGGCTGGCTTACCATCAATTTTGATACTTGCAGAGGATGAAATCGTAAGCCGCTTCGTAAAACTCCTTGCGGGTATTGAGATCGTCAGGGATCCACGTTTTGCATCAAATTGTTTGACGACACCACTATAGACTGCCGCAACCGACAATGACGGGGACACCAACGAAAATAGAAGAGCCAATAAAATCACACGAGAGGCAGAGAGCATAGGAGACCTTATTATGCGTGGGCAAACAATGAATCATACAGAGACGAACAATGGCCAGCGTGAAGTGTCTCTAACATCGTATTCACGATACCTGACCCATTATTGTGAGACAAGAGGAATCCCCACGCGACGCCTCCTCTTCACGGCAAAGTCACCCGACCACCATCGGCCACATAAGTCTGCCCCGTCACAAAACTCGATTGCTCAGTCAGTAAAAACGCAACCACTTCGGCAATCTCGGCAGGCTGACCGAAACGTGAGATCGGTGTCGAATCGATTAACGCCTGCTTCGCTTCGTCCGACACATTATCAATAATGTCAGTATCTACGAGACCCGGAGCGACCGCATTCACACGAATATTATGAGGAGCAAACGCCTCGGCACAACTCCTGGTGAAGCCAATCACGCCTGCTTTCGTGGTGGCATACGAGATACAATTCTTTCGCGGACGCAAGCCGGCAATCGACGTGATGTTCACAATGCGACCGAAGTTCCGCTCAATCATGCTGTCTTTGACGGCCCAAGTTGTGAAGAACGGTCCGTCGAGATTGACGGCCTGCTCCCGTTTCCACATCTCGGCGGTGGTCTCATCATGAGAGGCCGGGTAGAAGATACCGGCATTATTGACAAGTAATTCCACCGGACCAATTTGCGATTCGATTTCGGCGACAAGACTCTTCACATCGTCTTCGTTGGAAACATCGGCCTTCACGGCAATCGCGGTCCCGCCGTCATTTTCAATCTTGCGGACCACTTCATGAGCGGCATCCCCGTTACTTTGATAATTGACGGCAACCTTGGCTCCCAATGAAGCCAGTTTCAGACAGATCGCCCGCCCGATACCGCGCGAGCCGCCGGTGACAAGGGCTACGCGATTGGTGAGTTGAGAGTTGTCGTTCGTCATGTCGATATTCATTAGTCCCAAAATTCATAAACAGAAAACTCCCGACCGCTTTGAATTTGACAGTCCGAATGAAGTTTTCGAAATTCGTTGAGTGCCTCATCTGAAAACTGGGTCGTTCCAATCGAAAGCCATTTGAGGTGTGGCAATTGGCCGATTTCCCATAAATCCTGATCCGTCAGATCGCCTTCCACTCTCAACGCTCTCAGATTGGGAAGTGTAACCAGTTCTCGAAAATCGGGGTCTTCAATTACTGATCCTGCGAGATCTAATTTTTCCAACGATTGCATCTTTGTTATTTGCCTAAATGAGCTTTTCGGTAGATCATAAAAATGAAACGAAAGGTATTCTATGGACGTGGACTTGACTAACTCTTTCAGTTCGGACTCAGAGATTTGAAATTCCAACTCCGCTTGGCCAAATGAGTCATAATCGAGAGACAACTCTCTCAACGCAGATCTACGAGCAAGAACCTTAGCCCCCTCGACAGTCAATCGAGTATTGTGTAAGACCAACGCGGGACTATCCAATTCAACGATCAGACTGATTTCGGCTGGATCACTTTCATAGATTTCGATCTTTTCAAACTGGCACAATACCATGTATGCATCTTCTCCCAGAACGTCCCACACCCATTCAGGTGGCTCATAGCTCAATTCATAGCCATTGGACAAAACGGTATCAATGATCAGTGTCCTACGATAACAACGATACCCGACGACACTCACCAACAAAGTGACCGTTAACACAGACGCCCACAACAACCGCCGCCAGATACGGCGGGAGGCCGATTGTTGACTGTGCGATTAATCGAGAGTTTCGGACGCTGAGTGGATCATGCATCCAGACTAGGCTTTTCACACAAATGAAGCTAGACCTCACAGAGAGCGATCATCTAGAGAAACTTGCAATCCTCTATCCCACGGGCCTCTTTCAGTGTCAGACCAGTTGGAAAATCCCCCTCGGTTGGAATTTTCGCAACGGCAACTTACAATTCGGGTTCGAGGAATTTGAGGCATTCTCACGTGACTCCCGAAACGTAGGTCAGGCTGTGCCTGACAGACTGTAAAAGAGTCAGGAACACTCGATGAGAGTCAGCAAGTGGCACCCAGTCAACGAAATCAGATAACCAATGCGAGTTCACCGCACACGCAACTGAAGTCAACGCAGACAGAAATGTCAGGCACAGCCTGACCTACCAGAAGAACAATCAGAGCGTAGGGCCGGTTCTACCGGCCAGAAGTCATAAGCAGACAGACGAACCAAGATCGATAGGCCAACCAAAGACAACACCACGGTCCGCACAGCGGACCCTACGGACGGGTGCCATGTCCTTGCTGGCGTGGGCACGTCCTCAGATGACCAACATTTAATATGTAGGCTGGGTTAGAAGAGTCAAACGATTCGTAACCCAGCAGAGAGAATCACAAGCTGGGATACGCTGACGCTATCCCAGCCTACTTATCGAAATTCTAATTCCTAACAACTAACTCCTATCATCCACCATGTTCGAAAAAGTCCAGGACGCAAGTTTCATTAACGGCGAGCACGAGATGCTCCGATACTGGGACGAGCAAGGCGTCTTCCAGAAATTGCAAGAAAAGAACGCCGGCAAACCAAAGTGGAGTTTTCTCGACGGACCGATCACCGCCAATAACCCGATGGGCGTCCATCACGCCTGGGGACGAACGTACAAAGACACCTATCAACGCTACTTCGCCATGACGGGGCACGAACTCCGTTATCAGAACGGATTCGACTGTCAGGGATTGTGGGTCGAAGTCGAAGTCGAGAAGGAAATGAATCTCGGCACAAAAAACGACGTCGCCGAGTTCGGCATCGACAAGTTTGTCAACGAATGCAAAAAACGAGTCCTCAAATTCGCTGCCCGACAAACCGAACAATCCCAACGTCTCGGCTATTGGATGGATTGGGATACGCCGGACGAACTCCGCAAACTGGCCCAGCATGTCGGCACCGACAACGAAGTCGAATACACACCCGCCAGCGGAACACCAGAACAAGGCAAAGCCCACAATCTGGTCGAGAAGTTGGGCAACCCCGAATGGGGCGGCAGTTATTTCACCTTCGCCACCGAAAACAACGAGACGATCTGGACCTTTCTCAAAAAGTGTTTCGACCGCAAGAAGATCTATCGCGGACACGATGTCATGCCGTGGTCGGGACGTGGGGGCAGTGCCTACTCTCAGATGGAAGTGGCCGACGGCCGCAAGTTGACCGTCCATCGTTCGATCTTCGTCCGTTTTCCGCTGATTGACCGCGAGAACGAATACCTGCTGATCTGGACAACGACTCCGTGGACATTGACCTCCAATGTCGCGGCAGCCGTTAATCCCGACCTCGATTACGTCAAACTGAAATCGAACCGTGATGACGCCGTCTATTACTTCGCGAAAGACAACCTCGACTTCCAGCGTCTCAGTCGCGAGTACAAAGAAGGCTTTGGCCGTCCCGAATGGTCGTGGCCAGATGATGTCCCCAAGTTGAAAACGCTCTCGCAGATCTTCAAAGAGCAGGGTGGCTACGAAGAACTCGACACCATCAAAGGTGCCGAGATGGTCGGCTGGAAGTATCAGGGACCGTTCGATGAACTGCCCGCACAAAGCACTCGACCTGATGAATCAAGAATTGCGGAAAAACCATTTAATACCTCGTCGATAATGGCTGCCAACCCAGATTTATTATTCGCAACAGATTTCGATAATTCATGGCGTCCTCTCATTGAGGAAGCCGCTTCAGAATCAATCGAATCAGGGCTCGATGAATTGAAAGCGATAGTCAGAGGATGCTTTCTGTACATGCACGCGAATACTGCGGAACAATGGGTAACAACGGAGTATGAGAACTGGAATAGAAGGCAGCGGTTTGACTACGAACTGCGATGTGGGGGAGTGGTTGGACTATTGGAACAACTAGATGATTTCACTGGAGCACTGATCGATTCTCTTTATCATCCAGTAGATGTATTAGGTGACACTCCGCTCGCTCCATTTCCTGACGAAACAGATGTAACCGACACCTCGGATTTGATGCGTTTATCAAATAAATCTTTCGACCATGTGAAAACCCTGATCGATTGGTTTGAGGATAAAATCACCTTAACACGATCTGGAAGTTCTTCAGAAGTTCATCGGATTATCAATGGTGGTCGAGATAATAAAGGGAAGCCAAACGTAGTAGAAGGTGAAGGAACCGGGATAGTCCACATTGCACCGGGGTGCGGGGACATTGATCACAATTTCGGAAAAGAACGTGCGCTGCCGATCATCGCTCCACTCGGAGAAGATGGACGTTTCGTCGAAGGCTTCGGAGAATTCACCGGCAAAGAAGCCATTGATCCCGCCACTGCCGACTTTGTCTTTGAGCAACTCAAAGAAAAACACCTGCTCGTCAACGTCGAGCAATACCCGCACATCTATCCGCACTGTTGGCGGACAGGTGACGAACTGGTGTTTCGTCTCGTCGATGAGTGGTTCATCAATATGGACTGGCGGGAAGAGATCAAGGATGTCACCCGCGAGATCGACTGGCTGCCGAAATCAGTGGACGGCGAAGAGCGCGAGTTGGAATGGCTCACCAACATGCGGGACTGGATGATCTCCAAGAAACGCTTCTGGGGACTCGCGCTGCCGATCTGGATCAACCCCGAAGACCCGACCGACTTTGAAGTGATGGGTTCACTCACCGAATTGAAAGAACGAGCCGTCGAAGGTTGGGACGAGTTTGAAGGTCACACACCGCACAGGCCGTGGATTGACAAGGTCAAAATCAAAAGCGAACAAACAGGAGCAATCCTGTCACGCATCGAAGATGTCGGCAACCCGTGGCTCGATGCGGGAATCGTTCCATTCTCGACGATGATGTACAACTCCAACCCCGAGGCGTGGAACGAATGGTATCCTGCCGACTTTGTGACGGAATGTTTTCCCGGACAATTCCGCAACTGGTTCTATGCGATGTTGTCGATGTCGACCATGATGCGGTACGACGAAACCGATGACGCCGCCGAGAAGAAGCCTTTCAAAACGCTCCTGGGTCATCGCCTTGTCATGAACGAAGAAGGCCAGCCGATGCACAAATCGGACGGCACGGCCATCTGGTTTGAAGAAGCCGCCGAACAATTGGGCGTCGATACAATCCGCTGGATGTATCTCGCACAAAACCCGGCCAGTGACCTGCGTTTCGGGACACGTCATCACGAAGAGCATGTCGAATTGCAAACTCCCGAAGGTACGATTTCGGAAACCAAAGAAGGCATGGCGACCTGCAAAGTGACCTCCGGTCCCGCCGACGAAATTCGGCGCCAGATATTGATCCCGCTCTGGAACTCATACGCTTTCTTCGTGAACTATGCACGACTGGACGACTTCGATCCAAAGACGCCACAGGTTCCACTCGAAGAACGAGGCAACGGCGATCCGTGGATTTTGTCCAACCTACAAGAACTGATTGAGACGGCACATCGCGAAATGCAGGCATTCAACGTCGCCGGTTTCTGCGAAGCGACCGCGCTGTTCATCGACGACCTTTCCAACTGGTACATCCGTCGCAATCGCCGACGTTTCTGGCGTTCCAAAGATGCCAGCGACACCGACAAACTGGCCGCCTATCAGACACTCTATGAAGTCCTGACGACGCTGTCGAAACTGTTGGCACCGTGCATTCCCTTCCTGTCCGAACGGATTTATCAAAATCTGGTTCGCGGCGTGGACGATTCGGCTCCCGAATCGGTACATCTGTGCGATTACCCCGAGCCGGACGAAGCCAAGATCAACCGTGACCTCGGCAAAGCGGTCGCCGTCGGCCAAAGAGTTGTCCGTCTGGGACACAAACTCCGCGAAGAACAAAACCTCCGCGTTCGTCAACCCTTGGCCGAGTTACAGTTCACCTGTGGCACTCCCGAAGAGATTGAATATGTCTTGCAGCTTCAGGAAGCGATCGCCGATGAACTGAATGTGAAGTCGATCAAAGCCGCAGAACATCTGGACGATCTGGTCTCGTACAGTTACAAACCGAACTTAAAGACTCTCGGTCCGAAGTACGGCAAGTTGCTCGGCGTGATTCGCAAAGAACTCCCCGAAATGGATGCGGCTATCCTCGATCCGCTCCGTAAAGGCGAGACGATCAAAATTGAGTTATCCGGCAACGAACTCGAACTCGGCCCAGATGATGTACTGGTCAGCACGGAACAAGCCGCCGACTGGGCCTCTGCCGATGACGCGGGCATTCAGATCGCGTTATCAACAAAACTGACTCCCGAACTGGAACGGGAAGGCATCGCCCGCGACTTCGTGCGACAGGTCCAACAATTACGAAAAGATCACGACCTCGAAATCGAGAACCGCATCAACATCAACTATCAGACAGACAATGAAACCATCCTTGCCGCCTTGGAAGAATGGCAAGAGTACATCGGCGGCGAAACACTGGCGGATAGCATTGCCTCCGGCAGCACTGACAACGATGTGAAACAAGTTCAGATCGGCGACGAAAAAGTGGCCATCTGGATTGAAAAAGCGTAGTTGCCGATAGCCCACGAGCGCAAGCTCGCGGGATGCGTACAATTTGCATTCCACTTCGCAACAGCGATTAACCCATCCCTCGTGCTTGCGCCCGAGGGCTATGACATCTTATATGACCGCACCTCTCCTCCATGTCGTTCTGCATCAACCCGAGATTCCCCAAAACACCGGGAACATCGGACGAACCTGCGTGGCGGTCGGGGCAAAACTCTGGTTGGTTCGACCACTCGGTTTTCGACTCGATGAAAAACATCTGCGTCGGGCGGGGATGGATTACTGGCCGCATCTTGATTACGAAGTGGTCGATAGCTGGCAGGAATTGCGCGAAAAGCTGCCCTCAGAATCGACCATCTGGCTGGTGGAAAATGCGGGCGGAAGGATGACTTGGGACGCCGAGTATCAACGGGGAGACGTACTCGTCTTCGGCTGCGAAGGCAGGGGATTGCCACAATCGATCATCGACGAACACCGCGACCACGTCGTCGAATTGCCGATGACCGAACTGGTCCGTAGTTTGAATCTGGCGAGCACTGTGAACACGGCGGTGTATGAGGCGGTGAGACAATTCGGAGGGTTGGATCTGTAGAGTAGGGTCAACCAGATTTTTTTGACGCAAAGGCGGTAAGGCGCTAAGAAACGCGAAGACATTTTGAGTCGTTTGCGCAAGCAAGCCGGTCTGAGAGCATAGAATGCAGTTGAAGTGGATTTGCCGCACGTGTTTTGAAGATTTCAAAGACAGCTATGATCTGAGAAGTTCAACTTCTGAATAGAGACTTTCATGACCTCCGTTTCTGAGCCTCCTCGCGTTCAGGTCTCAAATATTTCGAGGCGTGGTGTGAGTCTTCCCACAGTTCCCCCTGCAAATTGCCATCGATGGTGAGGACTTATTCGATTGATTCGTCTGATTCGTGGTTTCTCCTTCTAGCCACTTGTGCTTTCAGCAATCCACTTGGCGAGCAGATAATGCTACCCTTGGTTCAAGCCTTTATATTTTTCTCTGCGGCTCTGCGTCATAACTATTTGCTATCGGTGAAAATCCGTTTTATCAGTTTCATCCGTGTTCTACTTTTACCAAACCACTCGACAACACAGTTCACTTATCCAACGCCTCATTGATTCCTTCGCGTCTTGGCGCGAGATGATTGTTTCATCAATAAATTGTCGGATTACGGCTCTATAAGCTCTCTGCGTTCTCTGTGAACTCTACGGTTCTAATCATTTCTCTACGTTCTTGCGAACGCAGCTACGACCATTTCACTCTTTGCGTTTCTCTGCTTGCGTTTCTCTGCGGCTTGGTGACTTTGCGTCATCATGATTTGATCCGTGACAATCCGTTTTATCCGTGTTCTATTTCTTAGCCTGTCCGCGTGATTGCGATGGCCAGCCGAATATGATTCGCACCTGTCCCGACTGCTTGCACAGTGCGGGCTATGATCACTCCTAATTGGTCTTGCCGAATGGTCTCTACCAGAGTTAGCGTTTATCGATTTTGGATTTTGGATTGCCGATTTTGGAAGCCGTGAATCCAAAACCCTCGATCTTTAGCAATTTGAACGTCATCACAACTCAACAACGAGCACAGATTTCGTAGGGCCGGTTCCACCGGCCAAGGATGACAGGACTCCGTTTCGTCTCATGGTTTGTTTACCAATGACGACCTCTGCAACGTGAAAAAGGAGGCGAATTCGCGTGGCGTGGAAAATGCGCACCGACATGGGGGCATTTTTCACGCCAGATGCGTTTTGACACAAACCGAACGAGGTCAACAAGTTGCTCAAGATTTGGAAGATTTGGAAGATTTGGAATCAAGATTCGGGAAGATTTGATTTCAAGATTCCGAAAAGGCACACCCCCAAATCATCGAATCTTCAAATCTTGAAATGAGGGTTCAATGTCTGGAAAAGTTCTGCTCGTGAAAGGGACTGGTCAATAATCGACACAATATCGTTGCCCTGCTGTTTTCACCTGCGTTTTTGCTCAAATAACATTTCAGTATAGACAGCATCTGCATGGTTTACCGGGCCTTTCCGAGTCGGTAAGATATGGAGAAATTGATATTTACGAAGTTGTACACAACCCGCCTGCGGACGCTCTGTTCGGGCTACAAAACCTCCACCGATCAACCATGAAAATTCACGAATATCAGGGGAAACAACTCCTGAAAGACTTCGGCGTCACTGTCCCACGCGGAATCGTTGTCAAAAGTGCCGATGAAGCCTCCGTCGCCTACAAAACTCTCGGCGGCGATTTGGCTGTCCTGAAATCACAAATTCACGCCGGTGGTCGCGGAAAAGGTCGCTTCAAAGAAGATCAGGATCAAGCCGGTGTGGTGCTGGTGCGGTCGGCTGACGAAGCTTCCGAGAACGCCAATAAAATGCTCGGCAACACGCTGGTCACGATTCAAACCGGAGAAGAAGGCAAGAAGGTCGGAACGCTGTATCTTGAAGAAGGTCTCGAAATCGAGAACGAATTGTACCTGGCTGTTGTGATTGATCGTGAGATCGGCTTACCGATGCTCATCATTTCCTCGGAAGGGGGAATGGACATCGAAGAAGTGGCTGAGAACACACCCGAAAAGATTCTGCACGAACCGTTCGACGCTGGTTATGGACTCCATACCTTCCAAGCCGTCAAGCTGGCCTTCAAACTTGGGCTCGAAGGACCGGCCATTCGCAGTGCGGCGAAGTTCCTGCCCAAGTTTTGCGATTTCTTCCTGAAAAACGATTGCGACATGGCAGAGATCAATCCACTGGTCGTCACCAAAGCGGGCGACATCATGCCATTGGACTCCAAGATTTCCTTCGATGGCAACGCTCTGTTCCGTCATAAAAACTTTTCGGAACTGCGAGACCTGCAGGAAGAAGAGCCAACCGAAGTTCGTGCCCAGGAAGCGGGCCTGAGTTACGTGAAACTGGAAGGGAACATCGGCTGTCTGGTCAATGGAGCCGGTTTGGCCATGTCCACGATGGACCTGATCAAGCTGCACGGCGGCGAACCTGCCAACTTCCTCGACGTGGGCGGCGGCGCCAATGTCGATCAAGTCACAGAAGCGTTTCGCATCATCCTGGCTGACCACAACGTGAAAGCGGTTCTGGTCAACATTTTCGGCGGCATCATGAAATGCGACACGATTGTGGAAGCACTTCTGGAAGCTTACGAGAAAGTCGGCATCACGGTTCCTTTAGTCGTGCGACTCGAAGGAACGAATGTCGAAAAAGCTCGCGAGATGCTGGGGAACAGCGGTCGAGACATTATCACGGCAACCGACCTGACCGACGCGGCCCAAAAAGTCGTGGCGACTCTGGTCTAAGATTCAGCGCCGACCACAGACCTTACTAATTACTAAAAACTAATTACTAAAAACTAGCCATACTATGAGCATCCTCGTCGATAGCGAAACACGGATCATCACACAGGGCATCACCGGTAATGCGGGCCTGTTTCACTCTCAAAAATCACGCGAATACGCTCGCGATGAATGCGGACGCTCTGAAGACGTGTTCGTTGGTGGTGTGACTCCCGGCAAGGGAGGAACCGAAGTTGACGGCTTCCCCGTCTTCAATACCGTCGCCGAAGCACGAGAAAAAACGGGCGCCAATGTCTCGTTGATTTTTGTGCCGCCACCATTTTGTGCCGACGCCATCATGGAAGCCGCCGATGCGGGGATCGAATTGATCGTCGCGATCACCGAGGGCGTTCCGGTTCTCGATATGGTCAAAGCCAAGAACTATCTCAAAGGCAAGAAGTCACGCCTGATCGGACCAAACTGCCCCGGAATCATCACACCGGGCGTCGCCAAGATCGGCATCATGCCGGGATATATTCACACACCGGGATCAATCGGACTGATCTCGAAAAGTGGAACCCTCACCTATGAAGCCGCTTGGCAATTGGGCAATGTGGGACTCGGACAATCCACAGCGGTGGGTATCGGTGGAGACCCCATTATTGGAACCAACTTCATCGACCTGCTCGAAATGTTCGAGAACGATCCCAAAACCGAAGCGATGTTGATGATCGGCGAGATTGGTGGAAATGCCGAGATCGAAGCCGCCCAATACATCAAGGAGCATGTGACCAAGCCTGTCGCCGCGTTCATTGCCGGAAAGACAGCGCCTCCCGGAAAACGGATGGGACACGCCGGTGCCATCATCGCTGGCGGTAAAGGAACAGCCGCCGAGAAAGTCGCCGCGTTGGAAGCCGCCGGCGTTGAAGTCGCAGAAAGCCCCGCCGACATGGGTGCCGCAGTCAAACGAGCATTACAGAAGTAGAACCATTTGTACTGCGGATGAACAAGACCACTTCACCAGAGATAATTTGACGACATGCTCCACGGCCAGAAAGTTGTTGTCGTCCTGCCTGCCTACAAAGCCGGTAAGACTCTGGAAAAAACGGTCGCCGAGATTCCTGCAGACACTGTCGATGAGATCCTGCTGGTCGATGATCACAGTAACGACAACACCGTTGAAGTTGCCGAAAAACTCGGTTTAAAGGTTTTTGTCCATCCCGAAAATCGTGGGTACGGCGGCAATCAAAAGACCTGCTACACCGAAGCACTACGATTGGGAGCCGACATTGTCGTCATGTTGCATCCCGACTATCAATATGATCCGCGACTGGTGACCGCAATGGCGGCAATGATCGCCTCGGGGATTTATGACGCGGTTCTCGGTTCGAGGATTCTCGATGCTAGGGCGCTACACGGCGGAATGCCCAAGTACAAGTACATTTTCAATCGACTTTTAACGGCATCACAGAACATGCTGTTGGGTTCAAAACTCTCAGAATTTCATACTGGCTATCGTGCGTTCAGCCGTAAGGTTCTGGAGACACTTCCTCTCTTGGCAAACTCAGACGATTTCGTCTTCGACAATCAAATGCTCACTCAATGCCAGGCGTTTGATTTCAGCATGGGAGAGATCAGTTGTCCCACCAAATATTTCCCGGAAGCCAGTTCCATCAGTTTTGGCCGTTCGGTCACCTATGGCCTGGGAGTTTTGAAAACCTCCCTCACCTATCGCTTTTGGAAATGGAAGCTCTGCAAACCGGTCATCTTTTCCCGAGATCAACAACTGCGATTGAAGACTCAATTGGTTAAATCGGCGAACTCTGATCACTCGGAAGATTCTTGAGTTTCAGCGGATGAGTCCAAACGCATCTTGACATCCCGATGTGTTAGACGGATGCTGGATAAATACCGTTTGCGAAATTCGCATTTGATCCCACCTTGATTCCCACGAAAGGCTCACCAATCCTCCCCGGTGAAACTATCGTCGAAACACAGCAGGACACCTTCATGCTCCATCCGCTCCGCAAAGATATTTCGACCTTCCTGTTTATTGCTCTGAGCATCATTGCAATCGTTCCGCAAATCGTCACAGCACAAGAAACACCGACAGACGAACAGATCGCGGGATGGAAAACAGAAGCTGATCAATTTTTAGTGAAAGCGGAAGCCCAACAGAAGCTGATCACGCAGAAGCAGGAACAACTGCTGACTTCTCAGCGTGAATTCACAGAACATAAACGGGCATTAAAAGCGGCAGAAGAAACTATTGCAAAGGCAGAGGAAACTTTAAAACCGCTGAAAGAAGCTGTCACCAAAGCCGAGGGTGAACTGAAGCCACTGACAGAGTCTGCAACAAAAGCCAAAGAAGCTGCTGAAGCCGCAAAAGGGACCGACCAAGAAAAAGCAATGGCAGATGCGGCAACGAAGGCAGTCACCGCTGAAGACGCCGCCAAGAAAAAACTGACTGACGCACAAGCTGCGGTGTCAGGCGCAGAAAAAAACATTACTGATGCAAAAGCCAGCATCGATCCATTGAAACAAAAGATTGCGGTGTCCGAAAAAATGGTTGCCGATATTCAACAAGAGATCCAACAAGCCAATCAACAACTCGTCACTTTGACCGCTCAAGAGGTTGATGTCCGTAAGAAATATCAAACCGCACTCATCAACCAAGGGAAGCTAGTTTCGTTCACGCACGGCGTGGCCCCCATTTTCGCAAAGCGCTGTCTGGCGTGCCATAACGCAAGGACTGCCAAAGGGCGATACAACATGGAAACTTATGCGGCCATTATGAAAGGTGGCGAATCGGGTGTTGTCGTTGATCCGGGAGACGGTGATTTATCGACACTGTTCATCATGTGCGAAGACGGTTCGATGCCCAAAGATTCAGACCCTCTTTCAGCGGAAGAAATTGCCCGGATCAAAAAATGGATCAATACGGGAGCCATTCTTGACGCGGGAATCTCCAGTTCAGCCGAATTAATAACGGTCATTCCCAAAGAGCCACAACCGACTCCCCCCGAATCTTACCGTGTCACCTTACCGGTCACAGCACTCGCATTTTCTCCCGATGGAAAACAAATCGCAAGTTCAGGATATCACGAAGTCTTGATCTGGAATGCAGAAACGGGTGAATTGCTGAAACGAATCTCCAATGTTGCCGAACGAATCTACGACTTGAATTACAGTCCCGATGGAATAAAATTGGCAGTGGCTGCTGGTACTCCGGCTCAAATTGGAGAAGCAAAGGTTTTCGACATCAGCAGCGGCAATGTGCTGGCTGATCTTGTCCGAACCGGTGATGCTGTTTTTGCCGTCGCATTCAGCCCGGATGGTCAAAGATTGGCAATTGGCTGTGCTGACCGATCCATTCGTATCTATGATGCCAATAATTACGCCGAACAACTGATGGTCGAAGACCACGCCGACTGGGTCCATGACATCGCTTGGGCACCCGACGGATCAAAACTGGTCTCCGCCTCCCGCGATAAAACCGCTAAAATATTTAATGCACAGACCGGTGATTCACTCATCACATTCAACACACATAACAATACAGTGCATGCTGTGGCGTTCACACCAGACGGAAAGCAAATCGTTTCCAGTGGTGCAGATCGCCAATTGCGAATCTGGAATGTCGCAGACGCCAAACAGGCCAGAAACATCGGAGGGTTCGCCGATGAAGTCTTCGGCATCAGTGTCACAGCAGAAGGAGATGTCTTCAGTGTTTCTGCCGACAAGAATGCCCGACGACACACAATTGCCAACGGAAAAGCCGTCAAAGCCTATTCGGGACACGCCGATTGGGTCTATGCTCTCGCACGACATGCGGAATCAAAACGAATTGCGACCGGGGCATACGATGGCACAATCCGCATTTGGGACGAAAATGAAGCCAAGGTTCTTAAGGAATGGAAAGCCGCTCCGGGCTTAGCAATAAATCCCTGACAGACCACAAAGTAGCTTTGACATTTCTCTCAGTTGATTGAAATTGTCATTACAGTTTCATCTTGCCTGAGAACCAGTCGTTCTTGTATCAGGACTTCTCGCGTTAAAGTGAAGTCGCCATCACTCCGTGACGCATAAAAGACTTCATCACAAGAGACTAAACCGGGGGCAATGAAGTGCTGAAAATCGAGCGGCAATAACTCGAACAGAATTGCTCCGACTGCCACTACGAAAAGCGGCTTAAAAAGAGCAAATTCACCTGACGCCTTTTTTCTCTCTGGATTCGAAGAACTTCTACGAAATAACATCGGTTCTCTTTCAGGTTGGAAGTAATTCTGCCCGGATTCCTTTCCGAACGCATGTAACAAAGCGGGCGAGATGATCGAGGTAGGTTTAAGTGATCGTGCTTTGTTACCAGGCGGGCAACTTGGTTACGTGACAGAAAAGCAACATGTGTGCCAAGTGAGAATGACAGTGCGTTTTCGACAGAGATATTTCGTCTTTCTGGTTTGCAGATTGCACGAAGATTATGCATCGTTGCATCCACTCGAAATTTCACGTCTCGTTTCTGCACTTGAATTAGGCATAATCGTAGCCCCCAATCATCAAAGTTCTGTGAACAACGGGGGAAGAATCATTGGTGAGCGAATGATTTTCACATTCGCCCAGCCGATAAGCAAAGAGTCGCACGGATGCTTTGCAGAAATTCCACAAAACGAGGAAGCGGCCTGCCAATGAAATATTCCCCTGGCGATAATTTTCCTCATTTTATACAAAGCAAATATGAAAGGAGTCGCAAATGCTTTGGGGATTCATTTTCACATTTCTCATCGGCGTAATTTGGATCTCAGTGGTCTTGCGGAGAGCATCTTGTTTTGAGAAACAATGTAAGACTGGAAATGATTCTTCAGCACCAAAATCCAGAGAGAAGCCCGCCTTACTCGAGACCGCCAAAGAGTGTCACCAAGTCTTGCAGTCTCTTGAAGAACAGAAAATACAGTTCCATCATCGGCTGGCGATGTTGGATGAAATGATTGAGAAATCAGACCGCGAGATTGTCCGCATGCAAGAGCAGCTTGGACGGATGGACGCCATCAAATCATCACCGCTCTCAGAAACCGATCACGAAATGCTGAATCTCCTCCACGCGGGAGGTTACGATGCTGCGGAAATCGCCAGACTGACTCAGCGTAGCATCGATGATCTCGATCAATCTGCATGAAAGGCAGAATTATTTCTGTTCAGATTGACGCTTGTGTAATTGTTGAGACAACTGAGTAACGACCGACTCATGCTTTTGGGAATCAATCAAGTTGGTGAACTCCTCGGGATCATTCTCGTAGTCGTAAAGCTCTCGACCGTATTTCCCGTGTTCTCCCCATTCCGTGTATCGATAACGATCCGTTCTGAGAGTGTAACCCTTGGCTTTCACCTTATACTTTTGACGGAATTCCGGGCCACGGCTGACTGTCACAGTAAATGCCGTATCACGGACAGATTGCTGTGGATCTTTCAAGACGGGAACCAAACTTACGCCCATCACATGTTCTGGCGTTGATAAGCCAGCAAGTTCAGTCAGTGTCGGATACAGGTCAATCATTTCCGCCACATGGGGCGCGGTTTCCCCGGCTGTCTTCATGCCGGGGAGAGAAATAATCATCGGCACACGACACGATCCCTCGAACAGATCTCCTTTTTGCCACAAACCATGAGCGCCCAAGTGATATCCATGATCGGAGACAAATACAATGATCGTATTTTCATCCAGTTTGAGTCTTGTCAGTGAATCGAGTAGTTGACCGACCAGTGTGTCCATCAAAGAAATCGAGGCGTAATAGGCTTGGATAATTTCTTTCCGTTGAGGAACCGTTAATTCACGTTGCTTCGGTCGGTCGTGCAAAGCCGCCAAAGGAATATCATCACGATCACCTGGTTTTTCTAAAACAGGATCAATCGCCGCTTGCGGGTATTTTTCAAAGTAATGAGAGGGAGCGACATATGGTGTATGAGGACGATAGAAGCCCATTGCTAAGAAGAATGGTTTCCCTGTTTTCTCGGGATGATGTTGCTTGAGCAGGTCGATCATTGCCGCTGTGCCAAGTCCGTCAGTGTGCTCTGAGTCCTCACTTTCGACGTTCAACCAACTCAAAGTTCCGCCATAACTCCCCGGTTTGAGAGAATGAATCTTGCCTTCCAGTTCAACTTTCTTATCAATTCCGCTGGGATTGACCACATGCTGCCAAGAAATCGGGTCATCATCACCGGGAGTCCCAATTTGAGTCGGAACACCGTAATGGAATATTTTGCCAACCCGAGCAACATAATATCCGTTCTGCTTGAAATGCTGCGGCAAAGTCACGACATCGGGTACAACATCACGAAAACTATCTCCATTGGATAGCACGCCCGTTTGATCGGGATACAAGCCGGTCAAAAAGGACGATCTGGAGGGATTGCAGACAGGGTACTGACAGTAGGCTTTATCAAAGCGGACACCTTTATTTGCCAATCGGTCAATGCTAGGTGATTTCACCAAAGAATGGCCGTAACACGAGAGATCACAATTCAGGTCGTCAACCGCGATGAATAACACATTCGGCTTGTCTTCGGCTCCCACCGCCAAAGCGGAAAAGCTAATCAGCAAGAGCATCAGAGAAAAAGAGCGCATAGGAGTTCCTGTCTTCAGAAATTTAAGATTCAGAAATGACACCTTTTTTGAGGATTAAGTTACCGTACAACGCGGTTTCCCCCGTCGCAACAATCGCGTAGGCCGTACTCGCGCGATCATAAAATTGATATCGCTCCACGAGAGAAAGAGATATCTCACGATGTTCAGCGGCATCCATCACGCGGCGATACTCACTCCAAACGGCAGGTTCACTCGCAGCATCATCCACCGGCTGCATCACAGCGGCAGGGCTGTCCACAAAAGTATCAAGCGGAAACAACTGCAAGATAGCGGCAAGTAGCTCCGGGATTTTGTGGCCATCGGCCCTCACCAATCGAGCAGCATGAGAGGCTGCCGGAAAATTGGAATCCGCAAGGACGATTTCATCGCCGTGCCCCATTGCCGCGAGCACCTGAAGAAGTTCGGGAGAGAGCAGGGGAGAAATGTTTTTGAGCATGTTGTCCTCAACACATTGTTGGCAGTACGACAAAAACTCAGTTTAACAGAAATCACCTTGCCAACCGAGAGTTATCCATGATCGTGATGATGACCATCCCCGTGATCGTGGTTATGGTCATGATCGTGCGAGTGATCGTGACTATGATCATGATCGTGGCTATGCGACAGTTCCGAAGTCTCTGACTCTGCCACTTCGGAATCACCGTCAAATAGAAATGCGGCTTCGGCAGCTCGATAGACATCCAATAATGACACTCCCGACTTTTCTGCAAGTTCTGCACAGGAATCGAATTCGGGAGTAAATCGCGCCGCTTCGGCATCGCGCCAACCAAGTTTCCCCAAAACATCGCCCCAAGGAGTACGGACAGAAAGCTGTTCACGTCTACGGACAGAACGATGAATCGTGCGACGTCGAACTCCAAGAGTCCCGGTTTCCTGGAACAGAATGCCCTCCAGATCGTCCACTTTGGATGGATTGGCAATCACCGACATCATCACACCCGGACGGTCTTTCTTCATCTGGATTGCAGTGGTGTAAACATCGAGTGCCCCGGCATCCATCAATTTTTTACGTGCATATCCCAGAACTTCTCCCGAGACATCGTCCAAGTTGGTTTCCAGAAGGGTGACTTCATCGAGTTCTTTTTCAGGCGTAAATTCGCCTACCAACAATCGCAGCATGTTGGCACGTCCGGGCAGAGTACGACTTCCTGCCCCGTATCCAATTTTCTCGATCATCATTGGTGGTAACCCGGGACGAAACTCGTCTACCATCACCTTCACGATGGCCGCGCCGGTGGGAGTCGTCAATTCTGATTCCACATCGACTTCAGCCAACGGTATCCCTTTAAGAATCTCGGCAGTTGCCGGTGCAGGAATTGCACATACGCCATGAGCGATTTTAATCTTCCCATGACCTGTCGGAATGGGACTGCAAATCACTCGCTCCACACCTAAAAGCGAAAACCCAACCGCCGCGCCGACAATGTCGGCAATGGAATCAATGGCACCCACCTCATGAAAATGAACGTCTTCCAGCGTCATTCCGTGGACGTGTGCTTCGGCAACACCGATGGCTTGAAATATCGAGAGAGCTGTCTCTTTCTGTAAAGGCGTCATCACCTCCGAGGACTCGATCATCTTGCGGATATCAGAAAGATGACGGTGAGCGTGCTGAGCAGGATGATCGATGAAAATTTGGGTTGTTCTGAAGCCGGATTTATTGGCTGGCTGGACGCGCAGCTCGACTCCCGGAATCCCCAATGAGGCGATCGCATCCTGAATTTTCTGGGGATCAACTCCCGCATCAATAAGAGCGGCGAGTGTCATATCGCCAGAGATACCGGTTGCACAGTCAAGGTAGGCAACAATCATGACGCAATCCCCTCGTTTCGAAAAACGTGGTCAATCAAAGCAGGAAATGATATCCGCGGAATGTCGTCAAAGAACGACCGAGTCATCACCGACTCAGCCCTTGAAAGCACCTTGCTGACGAGCGATTTCAATCGGAGAGAGACCGGATGTATCTGCTGCTGGTTTTGTTTCAGCAGAAGCCTCTTCAGCAACAGTTTCTGGTGGTGCCTCTTCTTCAGCTTTCTCTTCCACTTTCTTTTCCGCAGACTCTCCACCCCCTGCACCTTGTTGTCGTGCCTGTTCCAGTGGAGAAAGTTTTTTATTTCCAGCGGCAGAATCCGTTGCTTTGGACTCTCCGCTCGCCCCTTGTTGTCGAGCCAACTCTAAAGGAGACAACCCGGCCCCCTTCTGTGGAGCGGGTTTGCTAGCAGACTTGCCACCAGCACCTTGAGCCCGAGCGGCTTCCAGTGGACTCATACCACCGGCTGCTTTTTTCGGAGCCGCCTTCGCAGCAGGGGCTGCTTTCTTCTCAGCTTTTTCGGGTTCTTTTTTGGGCAGCGGTTCATCAACGACCGTCAAGTAATCGGGATCGATGTCGTACCACGAAATATCAACCGGATTATCAAACTGGACCAGCACACGGCAGTTCATATTGACAGTTTTGACTTTCCCGGTGAGTCCCTCGAATCGGCGTAGTTCGGGAACATCAGTTTTCACGACGACCCACTGGTCTGTGAGTTCTCGTTTGAGTTGTTCTGCACGTTCGATCAACATCATCACGCAAATACCTTTGGAAGGGTGCGAAACTCAGGAAAGTCCAAGTCGCCGCTCGACTTGCGTCATATTCTCGACAATTTAACGCCTGAATTCAAGGCATCTCCAGCGCTTGTTATCGCTGATAAATCGGCAAAAACTGATATTCGACCGCCAATCCGAGCACGGCCATGCTCGTACAATAGATTTTTCCCATGTTCCGCTCGCTACCGAAACTGGAATCCCAACTTCCATCGAGATTTTGTGAGTCCACCAATTGTTCCACAATGGTGTCTCGGGTCTGCTCCCAATGTTTGCCGCCCACTTTGAACATTCCAACGGAACAATAATAAACGCCATAGAAATAGTAGTTGGAATGAGATCGTAACGGATTATTGAGCAAATAATCGGCACCGGCGAGTGTTTCGTCTGTTTTGTGGCGTCCGCAGATTTCGAGGCAAAGAATCCCGGTCCCAGTTCGCGTTGGCGTAGGGCCATTACTGGGCTGATACCCAAACCCTCCACGACCTCCGGTTGCACAATTTTTCACATATTGAACGGCTTGATCGATATTCTCTGCGGGGACATCCATGCCGATATTCTTTGCCGCTCGTAGAGCCAACAGCTGCCATCCTGTGACTGATAAATCCGCATCTCGACTAGATGGTTCGTATCTCCAGCCACCCGCATGCCGACTCCCTTTCGGAACATTTTGGGCCGCAAGAATCAAGGCGATGGCCTTCGTTAAAACTTCTCGACATTGGATCGCATCTTCCTTATCCAGCATTCCGATCACTTCTGCCAACATCAACGCGCTAATTCCATGACTGTACATCGGACCGTGACTTTTCTTGCGGATCAGCAAACCATTTTGTTGCTGTTGCTCCATCACCCAACGTATTCCCTGAACAATTTGATCGCCGTAAGGGCCTTCCCCCGGCACGTGACCGGCGGCCAGAAATGACATCACCCCGAGAGAAGTGGCTGCCGTCGATTCACCATAAGCCTGAACCACCCACGATCCATTTTCTCGCTGTTGATTCGACAGAAACTTGAGTGCCCGCACGATGGCAGCATCGACTTCTTTTTCTTCCTGAGATCGATCTTGAGCGGTTGCAGTGAGCGGACCGCTCATAAGGATGCTTACAAACAACAGAACTATCACCACTCTGTGTTGAAGAGTTTGAGAGGGACTTAAGTAGTGAATGGGTTGTCTCATTGAATGCAATCAGATCAATCGTCTTGAGGTTGTGGAGTTGTCGTCTTTTGGACGGCAGATTGTTCACGGGCAATCGATTCAAAATATCGTTTGATCAGCGGAGCGTATTCTCCATTTGGATTCTTCTGTCGACTTTGCATAATTTCTGTTTGTAGCTTACCCGGTAATTGTCCCCAATTCCGTTTTTTGAGACGCTGTAATTCGGTCTCAATGCGTTCGAGGTCGGTGCCAGCTCCCGGCTTGGCAATCTGCTGCTGGCTGTCGCCACCATCAGTGGAAGGTTGAGAGCTGGGGTCACTCTGTTGTTCACCTTCTGGGGAAGCATTTGGCTGTAATTGATTGGCGGCTTGCTGTAACTGTTGTGCCGCCTGTTTCAATTGTTGGGCAGTTTCCTGCAACGGCGATGGCTGCATTCCATCTGGCTTCTGTGGAGATTGATTGGATGCATCGGATTGTCCCGGTTGATCACCTTGCTGTGATTTCTGCTGTGTTTGTGCTTGCTGCGAGGCGTCGGGGCTGGGAGGAGGAGTTGATTGCCCTAGTTGAGACTGCCCCGCTTGCTGCATCATTTCTTGGGCTTTTTTGAGGTTCTGGAAGGCATCGGCCACCTGTTCTCCGACTTCTTGTGGAACGGGAGACTCCGCAATCGCTTGAGGATCAACCGAGGAGGCAGCGGCTTTCAGGTCCTGTGCGGCCTGTCGAGATTGCTGACTGGCTTGTCCAGGATTCGCCGACTGTTGATTTTTCTCAGCCTGCTGCATTTGCTGCGATGCCTGAGAGGATGTTTCTCCCGCTTTCTGGGCCTGATCAGATTCTTGGCGAAGCTGGAATGGATCGGACTGCAACTTTTCAGCCGAAAGGTCAAACTTCTCAGAGAGTTGCTGAGCTTCTGCCGCCATCCGTTGCTGAGCCTGTTGCTGTGCAGCCTGGCGAGCGGCAGGACTTTGAGCCAGTTTTTTCAGTTCTTGAGAAAGTGCCTCTTGTTGCGCGGCTAAGTCCTTAGCTTCTGCTGCCAGTTGCTCACCTTGAGGCTCCTCGCTGGCAGACTGTGCAAACTTTTCGGAAGACGCAGCCGACTGTTCTCCTGCTTGTGCAGCCTGTTGAAGTAGTCCGGCTTCAAGTTGTTGAGCGGCCCGATCAGATTCTCGTGCCGCCTGAATCGCCTGCTTCGAAGATTCTGCGTCGGGGCCTTCGCTACGAACAGATTCCAAAGCGATTTGTGCGGATTTTTCAGCCAATTGATTTTGACGTTCTTGCAACTTGGCGACTTGTTCTTGAGAGGCTGTTTGTGCTTCCGGGTTTCCCGATTGCTGTTCGGCTGCCTGTTGAGTTTGCTGCGCTAATTGCTGTTGTTTCGCAGCCAATTGTCGTAATTGATCGGCAACCTGCTCTGCGGTCATTGCTTCTGACGGTTTTTTCGCAGCGTTTGCCATCTCCTGCGCTGTCTTGGCAATTTCGTCCAAGGACTCCTTCGCTTGTTGCTGATTCGCGGCCGCTTGTTCCGCCCGATTCTCATTCAATTGTTGTTCGGCCAGTTTGAGACTTTGCTTGGCTTCTTGTTGAGGGAAGCGACCAATCTCTTTGGGTAACTTTTCCACTTGCTGAGCAATTTTCTCCTGTTTTTGTTGAAGCCGTTGGCGCTGTTGGTCGGCATTTTTTTGGGGAGGATTGGCGGCAAACCGTTCCGTCTCTCGCTGCAATTTTTCCAGTTCCTTGGCCAATCGTTGAGCTTCCCGGGCAACACCTTCGGGATTAGACGCTGGTTTGGAGAAATCTTGCGATGGTAAGTCATCAGGTAATTGTTGCGCCAATTGCTTCAATTGGTCAGCCGCTTGTTGTGCTTTTTGTTGAGCCTGATCGGAATCACCAGACTGCAAATTCTCTCCCGCTTCTTTTGCTGAAGCTGATGCCTGCTTGCGCTGATCCTGTTGCTCTGGAGGAACTTGCAATTTCTCTAGTGCTTGAGCAATCGCCTCCTGAGTTTTTGCCATATCTCGATCACGTTCGGCTGCCTCTTCAGTTGTTGATGCCGCGTTCTCGTTGGACTGTTTAATTTGATTGGCCAGCTCTTGCTCACGCTGAGCCAATTGCTCGACGGCTTCTTTAGGATTTTCGGACAACCCTTCACTTTTTTGTAAATCATTGGCGAGGCGGTTCAGTTCTTCGGCAAACTCCTCCTGAGCATCTGCCGCCTCGGAAAGGTTTCCAGCCTGAAAGTCCCGGTCAGCCTGTAACTGATCGCCGCGATCAAGAGGGGGAACGGCTGCTTGATTGGATTGCCGGTCGGCTTCCGCAAGAAGTTGTTGTTCGTCTCGAAGAACTTTGTCTTGCTCACTTCGATCCTCCCGAGACTCATTGGCCAATCGTTTTGCTTCCTGCTCCAGTTGTTTGGCGAGATCTTCCTGCGGCTTTGCGAGGTCTCGCGCTTCTTGAGCGAGCTTTTTGAGTCGATCAATTTCCATTTTCCGAGCAGCCTCGACTAACTCGGGGCGTTTCTCCAACAAGTCCTGCAGAGCATCGGTAAGTTTTTGTTGATCCTCGGCCAGTGCATCGTAGTTCTGTTCAAGCTGATCCGATTTTTCCAGAAACTCGGAATTCTCTTTCAAATCCGGATTGGCGGCCAACTCTTCGGAGAGTTCTTTTTGTGCTTGGTCGAGAGCGACGGCAGAATCAGCCAGTTTCTCGGTGTCATCCCCCAGTCGCTCTAGTTCTAACAAATCTTTCTCGATCTCAGCGAGTGTTTCGAGAACCCCCTCCAATTGTTTCAAATTGTCGGCAACCTGTTTGACACCTCGTGAATTATCTCGAAGTTGATCAGGCTGTTTTCCGGCTTGCTGATCGGGAAATGTCTTCAGCTCTTCCGCCAATGGAGACAAATCTTCCCGAGAGATCTGTTGTAAAACCGCAGTCATCTCGCGATAGAGTTGATGGTTGGAGAATTCGAGTGACATCGTCTCCAATTGCCCCGACAGATCCCACTGCTGATCAGCGAGAGAGGGAACTTCCTGACTTCGCTCGAACGGTTTTTTTTGTTTCTGACTCTCTCTGGCATCTTTTTCAAGTTCTTTGACGAGCTCAGAGTTTGCTTCTAACCGTTCACGGATATTTTTGAGCTGTTGTTTCCAACGGTCCTGACGTTTCTCGACATCGGCTTGAGCTAAAGGAGCCGCCTCTTCCGAAATGGACAAGACTCGGGGGGAGGTCCAGACAACATTTGGTTCTGGAACAGGACGTTCATCGGCAGCTTTAATTCGCCAAGTAATCCGGTCTCTTTCCTGCAACTTAAACGGAGACAAATCGACGGCGAACTGATAATTGACAACCGGAACGCCCAGAGTATCGACTGTTGCAGAGACAACTTCTTCGCGTTCGTTGGGCAACTTCAAATGCATTTCAAGTTCACCAATCGCAATATCATCAGACGCTTCCACAAGGATTTTGACTTTATCGGTTGATCGAGCTTCGAGTCGTTCATCGAGAGCGGATTTCAACTGTATTTCTGGCGATTGATCGCGAATAATACTGAGAGAGTGGGGAGCATCTTCCAGATTGTGAAGACTGAATTCATCAGTAAGGGTGAGAGCGTAGGAGCCGTTGACCTCGGCAATAAACTCAAGCACTGCAGAAGTTCTGTCTTCGCTAAACTGAACAGTCGGCTGATTCAACGGAGCGACTTCTCCGATGGTCGTTTCCTGATCAATCGAGATGGCCGTTTCGTGCCACTGAAAATCTAAGGATTCAACAGGTTTGGTGAACTGAAGATTCATCGTTAAACGGCTGCGTTCAAACACCGCCAAACGACCGGAGATGGTCGAGAATGTTTCCATGGGACGCCCGGTATAGGCAGGCGGTTCCACTTCCAAAGTCACCGCTGCAATCTCTGGTGCATCTTCGACCTGAATATGATATTCCCTCGTCTGTGCTGAATCGGCTGAGAGAAAATAATCGAAGTCTTTAAGCACTGCCGGTAGTGTGAACTGATAAAGTCGTTCCTCCTCATCCCAGTCCATGCGGCTGCGGTCAATTCGTCCCTCAGCATCAACGCGATTGATCCATACGGATTCAGGAAGGTCAGTTTCATACAAACGCCATTGAGGGATGGCAGTCAACTCAACAGATGTACCACGGGCCACAATTCGTTCTGCATTGACAATTTCGAAGAACAAATTTGAGGCCGTTGCATGATTTCCTGCCGGAGAAAGTAATCGCGACCACAATAATTGATAATGACCGGGACGGATTACAAACGGCAGCAACAAAAATGCAACAGCCATCACTCCCCACAGCAGGGCTTTCTGCATCCGGTCTGCAGGTAAGGATTTCGCAGCATCAACCTTTGGTAATCGACTCATGGTTTCACTTACCACGAGCTCCCGCATCACTGCCGAACCCTTGTATGCTTCGGGCAAGTCAGGATCACAGAACTCGACAGTCGATGTCAGTCGTTCTCGAAGGTCAGGATAGTGCAGATCAATCAAGGTAGCTTTCTCGGCGGGGCTGAGGCTGAAGGAGAGCGGCCTCACCAAATACATCCAGAAAAGCCCCAAACCGACAACCGGCAATGACCAGAGCAATACACTCCGAACATCTGCACTCCAATCGAACATCCAGTCCGAGATCAACAGAACGAACAGTATGAATGCCATTCCAGTCAGCCAACGCCCCAAACCACGAAACAATGTGAGCATAAACAATCGAGTCGTGAGCCGCGAAAACGAAGCTTCGAGACCGGCAGGCATTTCAGAGAGCGACGATGTGGACATTGAGAATCCTTGATCGAATGCAGATAAACGCAGTCAATATTGTAGCGAATCATGACGACTCAAGACATTTTATTTCATATCCGCTCAATCTCTCTGAAGCTAGACATGTTTGAACGGTTTATTTTCACCAATCAAGCTAATTTGAGTCAAGATCCGACTCTGGAAGAGGAGGAGCCCCTTCAATCAAGCGTTTCAGGAGCAATTCGTTCACAGTCCCGCGAAACCGCTCGATTCCATCAATTTCAATCACCGGAATTGAATCCGCGTATTGACCCGATAATTCCGCCGAATCCACGATATCGATCTCTTCAATGACTGGTAGCCATTCTGCGAAACGATGCAGGGTGTCTTTGGCAACGTCACAGAGATGACATTCTTCTTTGGTGTAAATCACAACACGCTGGAACCGTTGTCCGGGCAAACTCGGTACCCAGGATGCAGAAATTGTAACCTGCCGCTGTTGGAGAAAATACCCTACTACGCTCAACCCAATTCCCACAAAAGGCCACAGACTTTCGCTCCGATACCAGAAACCGGGTAGCGGAATTGAAAAATTCGAGGATTTAGCGAACAAAGCAAATATGAATAAGACGATCCCACCTACGAATAGAAATGAGCCCAAAAACTCAGGCACTTCTCTCGTCTGCGAGTCGGCTTGATCCTGCTCATCGTAATTCACAACTCGTCCCCACCCCTGAATTCTGTCGAGTTAGCTCGCATCTCGGCGATCTGGAGAAAACAGTCCCTCTGCCCTAACAATACGACTCTGAGGGTTATATCAAATAATACAATAATTCTCTGCCCGACATGAGGCAGTAAATAGTGGAATCTCACCACAAACGCTGGTATTGTGAAGTAAGGTTTACATTAGCAGTTCTCTTTTACATTTCCATCGATTCACTCGACGATATAGCAATTCTTGCGAATACGACGTGAATACGGTTCCCAGATCAAATCATCGGCGACACGCGGGTTAGAGTTCATGGCCAGCAAACTCAGTAAGGATGCATTTCTGCGGGTCGTCAAACAAAGCGAACTCATCACAGCAGACCAACTCTCCAAAGTGGTCAATGCTCTCGATGAAGCGGGAAAAGATACCAGCAAAGCAGATACTATTGCCGATGGCTTGGTAGACGCGAATCTTGTCACACGCTGGCAAGTCAACAAGCTGCTTCAAGGCAAACACAAAGGATTCTTTCTCGGAAAATATCGTTTGCTCTCATTATTAGGTAAGGGGGGAATGAGTTCGGTGTACTTGGCCGAACATGTATTGATGCGTCGCAGATGTGCCATCAAAGTCTTACCCGCCAAAAGGGTCCACGATTCCTCCTATCTCGGACGTTTTCATCGCGAGGCCCAAGCAGTCGCGGCTTTGGATCACCCCAACATCGTCCGTGCTTATGATATTGATCAAGAAGTCACCAAAGACACTGAAATTCACTTTCTGGTGATGGAGTATGTAGAAGGGCAAGAGCTTCAGGAGCTGGTTCGAGAGCATGGCACTTTGAGCCTAGAGGATGCCGTGGAATACGCTCGCCAAACTGCGCTGGGACTTGAACACGCTCACGTCGCGGGAATGGTTCATCGAGACATCAAACCAGGCAATCTGCTGGCCGATAAAAACGGTGTCATCAAACTTCTCGACTTGGGATTGGCTCGCTTCTTCGACGAAGGAGATACAGAGTCTTTGACCGTCGCTCATGATGAAAAAGTCCTTGGAACTGCCGACTACCTCGCACCGGAGCAAGCCCTCGACAGCCATCAAGTCGATGCCCGCGCTGACATTTACAGTCTCGGATGCACGATCTATTTCTTACTGACGGGACATCCCCCCTTTGTAGACGGAACTCTCGCTCAACGTCTAATGAGCCATCAGAGAAAAGATCCGCCACCGATCACAAATGATCGACCAGACGTTCCAGAAAGCCTCCATGACATCATCAAAAAAATGATGATGAAGGAACCGGAAGATCGCTATAAATCGGCTCAAGAACTCGCCGACACTCTGGCAGATTGGTTGCGTATTAACGCAACTGCTTCCTGGAAGAAAGCACATCCGGGTGCCGCATCGGGACAAGTCCCGGAAGTTGCCGTCGAAGAACCCCCCTCATCACCAAGCGTACCTCCCGATGAAAATCTCAACGCCTTTCTCTCAAACCTGAACGAGTCTGGTTCGAATTCTTCGTCGAGAATCGAGAAACCAAAGCCTGCAATCCCTGTCAATACAACGAAGGACAAACAAACACCGGCAAAAGCCAAGCCTGTGAAAGCACAGCCCGTCAAAGCCAAACCTGTTGCCGCTCAAAAAGTGGAAACAAAACCAGCAACTGCCGCACCGAAAAAAGCAGTCGCCAAAGCAAAGCCTAAAACACCACCTGCAGATCAAGCCGCAACCTCCAACACGTCACCACCAAATCCAGATGTCGATAAGCAGGCTGAACCGACATCTCCCCCAGCAAAGATCTCGAATGACAATCCGTTTGCCGCCGGCTTTCCGGTCATCGATACCTCAGCACCTGTTGATTCTGCAATCAAAATCGATGAGCCAATTGAAAACTCTGAGCCAGATGAACAACCCGAGAGCTCAGTTTCTGAGTCAAACCAAATTGCAGCCACGGATCGCAGTCTCAAAAAACTGAACCCCTTGATGATTAGTGGTGTGATTGCAGGCTTACTTGTAATCATCGGCCTGTTTTTCTTTTTCCGAGGTGACGAAAACAGCGTCGGAACAACAGGTAAAGGTGGCAAAATCAATTTACCAATGGATCCGACATTGCCGATGCCTCGACAAGTCACGGTTGGATCATCGGGCGATTTCAAAAACATCGCCACAGCCATCGCACAAGCGTACGCCTCATTCAACAGCAGCGACCCGACTGACATCCTGACGATCACCGTCCAACCGGGAAGTTATTCAGAACATATTCTGATCGAAGAGAAAAACAAAAAAGTCCTGGAAAACATCCACATCGTGGCGGCCGAGGGTGGTTCCGTGATCTTGAAACCTTCTGGCAAGAATCCGGTTTTTGAGATACGGCGTGGACAACGAATTCAAATCAAAGGCTTTCAGATCAACGCAGATAAAATTCCGGTCGCCATCGACCTTTATGGATCGTTGGAGGGAATTCACATCGAAAACTGCACAATTCAAGGTTTCACGGAAGCTGGCATTCGTACTCAAGATCTGCAAGCTTACTCGGGAGATGAACGGATCGCTCGGTTCAGCCAACTTACTTTGGAATCAGTCAACTCGCAGGCAACGGGAGTCCTGCTGACATCTAGCGATATCTTTACATCGGGGCTGCATCTCCACAAGCTAACCTGTTCTGGAAAAATGCAGTCGGGCATCACGATCAATGGCCCCACCGATAACGTCAGCATTTCTGAATGCCTCTTTTTGGGTTTGCCCTCTGGAATCGAATTTGTAGGTGAGTCTGCCCAAATGTTTGGATTCAAAGTCGCAAATAATACGTTTTATCAAACCAAAACCCCGCTCCACTTCGAAGAGATGCCCGGGACGATTGGGAACGACATGCGGGTAATACGAAACCTGTTTCTGAAAGCGGGTTCTGACATTCTTAAAGTCGAACACGGCTTTGACCCCAAAGGTTTATTTTCAGTGTTACAACCTGCCCCCGCTCATAACTGGTCAGACGTCGAAGGCCCCGCCCCAAAACCAGGAGAAGTGAGTCTATTTCGTGCAGGTGGTCGGCAAGGAAACCTCGATCTGAACTTTGTTTCCACAGAACAAAATTCCGACGGGTTCCTGAAACCGAAAGAAGCCAAGTTCCCGCCAAAAGCAGGGAACGAACCAGCAATTTCCAAGGCTTATGTGGGTGCGATTGCTCCCTAAACTGCATCGTTTAACTGGTCGAGTTTGCTGCTAGCCCCAAGTCGAGATAAATCGCGTCGTTGATGGCAAGATTACGTTCATGGTGACGCGGCTCTCCCACGCGACCGTTCGTCGCCCAAGCCACGACAACACCATGTTCGGGATCAGCAAACCCAATCGATGATTGTGATCCACCGTGACCGAACGTCGATGCTCCCGAGTATCGACCGAAGCCGTAAGGCACAGAGTCCGCACCATAGCAATTTGAGTTCACAATGAACCCATAACTCCAATCAATTTTGTGACGAAATGTTTGATCGTACATTCCCACACGTTGCCGTTTTGTCAATTGATGGACTGTCTCGTTGCTCAAGAGATTCGTTGCGGAATTTGGCAACAACGATTCATAAAGCTTCCCCAACTCCCGAATCGGCCCTCGGCAATTACCACCCGGTGCTGGACTCATCACCCGGTCACCCTGATGCCAATTCAAGTCTTCCAACCCGCGCGGAGTGCGACCGAACATTCGCCCCAGCTTCAGGGCAACAAGAGAGGACTCATCCGGCGACAGGCCACAAAATGAGTTCTTCATTCCCAGCGGATCAAGAACCAATTGCCTTAAGGCGGTTGTAAAGTCTTGCGATGTCAATCGACAGATGACTTCACCCAACAGAAACCAACTTGCCGCGACGACATATCCGGCCTTCTCTCCCATGGGCCAATCCTCTGGCAAAGGTCTCTGCATTACTTCGGAGACAATGGACTCCCAGGTTCTTTTGGGCCAACTCAGCTCAGAATTCTCGAATCCCGCCGTGTGAGTAAGTAGTTGTGATAATGTAACCTCGGGCTGACCAAACATCGCCCATTCAGGAAGATACTGACTGAGAGAGTCATCCCATTGAATGAGCCCACCATCATACAACACTCCCAAAGCGACAGCCGTCAGAGGCTTGCCTGATGACAACCACAACATGACGTGCTCGTTCGATAGCGATTCCTCTTGTCCCTGATCGCCCCATGCCCTATCGAGCAGCACATCTCCATTTCGTGAAACATAAATCTGAACTCCGCGATGTAGATTCTTTTCAGCCCCCAGTTCGATGACTCGCAAGGTACGTGGAAAGTTGTCCCAATCCGTCATTTTGATTTCTCGACTGAATGATTACGTTTGCATCCATCTTTTAAACTGGCAAGCCATGTTCTTGGCGAATTCGCTGAACTTCGCCGAGAACCTCTTTGACCAATTGGCCATTTTGCTGGATCGCCAAATATTCCAGAACATTCACAACCACGTTAGCGCCAACGGTCAAGCACGCTGTTAGAAAGTGAATATTGGCTGCTGAGAGACCTAACCAACCCTGAAACTGAACTCGGCTCAAGGGATCCGAAGCGGCACCAAAAGCTCCAGTGACGATCAACAGGAACAACGCTCCAGTCATCATGGGGATTGTCGAATATTTGAGTTTGGCACTGCGTTCACAAAAGTCGGGCGACAACTTGTAAGCTTTGGAAGTTTCTTCGAGCCAACGGCCCGTCCCCATGAAATAAGTGAGCAGAATCGCATGCACGAGCAACGCAAACACCAAAGCAGCCAATGCCGTCAACATATGGTTCGACACGGCCCCTCGACTGGAAAGTTCTTTGGCGTCTTCAATATTCAATCCAAGAACCAAAGCGGCTACTAATAAGATGGTCGAGACCACACACAATGAAGAAAAGATTCGACTCACGGGCTCACCTGAAACTAAAGTTGTCTAGTTACCAACAACTATATCGGTTTGGTGAGAAATAGCGAATCAGCAAGAACGATGCTTTTTGAGACGACAGAATTTTTCCGAAGCATAAAATCTCAGCACAAAATATTGCTCAAAGGGCAAATTATCGCGGCAACAAAGAAAACGACGACAAAGAGTCATTCTCTTGGAGAGAGTCCTGAGAAATGGTCACCATTAAGTCCTCATTCCCATCGGTCGAATCAACTTTGAAGGTAACATCATCCTCTTCGATATCGACAATTGTTAAAACCGTCTCGCCAATCATCAGAACGCTTCCCACTTCCAGTTCAATCTCGAACACAGAATTTCTCCGTTTCTTTGAATTCCTGACTGTAAGTAACGTGGGCAATACCCGGATCCTGAAATGCTGAACATCCTGTATCGCGTTATTTTCATACTAATTATCTGTGATGAATTGTTGAAACATAACAATCATTTCAAAGTGGATCAAAGGCAATTTGAGCCTTTTTAAGAGTTCTGTTCGAAGTCACGACAGGGATCTGGCTTACATCAATGATTTCTATCGAACACAAGAAATCCGACTTGCATTATTCCGTGATTCTCCTACTTTAAATTGAAATACAAGCGTTCAATTCATCGCCTGATATACTTCGCGAGCAAACGGATGGACAGACTCGGCCCACTTCACGTCAGACCGCTTTTGAAACGCATCCGTTGGGGTGGGACAAGACTTGGAACAGTTCTGGGAAAACAACTCGAAGACCATCAAGATGTTGCCGAGAGCTGGGAAATTGTTGACCACGCGGAAGACCAAAGCATCGTCACAATGGGCCCTTCGACTGGTGCTACGCTGTCGGAACTTGTAAAAAATCGCGGTCATGAACTCTTCGGCGAACACTCTTTTGCTCAATTTCCGTTACTGATCAAATTTCTCGATGCCAATGATCGGCTCTCTCTTCAGGTTCACCCCAACGATGAACAATCAAAAGCCTATGATCCCACCGAAAACGGAAAAACGGAAGCGTGGGTCATTCTCGACACAACTTCAGAAAGTCGTCTCTGGCTAGGACTGAAAGAAGGAGTCCGGCGTGAACAATTGTCAGAAGCGATTCGCCACCAATCGATAGAGGATGTCATCCATACCATTGTTCCTCAACCAGGAGATTGTTTTTTTGTCCCTGCCGGCACAGTTCACGCAATTGGTGAAGGAATTCTGTTAGCTGAAGTCCAACAATCGAGCGACATGACATTTCGCCTTCATGACTGGGGACGCATGGGAACCGACGGAAAACCTCGCCCTATCCATATCAAACAATCGCTCGATTGCACCGACTATCAAAGAGGCCCGTTGAACGCCGTCACTCCCAAAACCCTTTCCACGAATGGCCAACTTGTCGAAGAACTGGTCCGATGCCCCTATTTCGGCATCGAACGTCACACGTCTTCAATCACGTCTGTCATTCAACCGAGAGGACGATTTCGGATTGTGATGATGATTGAAGGGCAGGGGGCATACGAGACAGAAAATCAAATCACTCAAGATTTAAAGAAAGGGGATACGATATTGATCCCCGCGTCCAGTCCTGATGTTATGCTAACCTCCAGCGATGAAGCGGTATGGCTGGAAATTGATTGCCCTCAGCCAGGTTGACGAAAGTTATTCTTCCGGGAATATTTCGGAAGCACCTTGCGATTCTTCCAGAGAATCGATCACTTTCTGAAGTTCGCTTCTGAGATGATTGAGGCTATCAGCATCGTCAATTTTCTCGCCACCAGTCGTCGTAATGTAAAACACATCGACGATCTGCTCCATATGCGTACCAATTTTTGCTAAATCCACAGAGAAGCCACATTGAAAGATTGTTCTCGTCAGAGCATAAAGTAACCCAGGCCGATCAATGGCAAAAACATCAATCACAGTACACCGATCTGAGGATTCATTATCGATCACAAGGCGAGTGGGTTGCTGAGCGTAGGGAGTCGTCTCTTGTAATTTCTGAAATCGCCCACTGCCACTCAACATCGGCAAGACCGACTGCTCCCCCAGAATCACTTTTTCCAATGTTCGTGAGACATCAAGAATTCGTTCATACGGAACAGCCCCTTGAAAATCGTTATCTTCAACCAGAAAACGATCAATCACCCAGCCCCTCGATGTTGTACATAAATGAGCCGCCATGATGTTCATTCGCAAGCCGGACAACGCTCCCGCGATGCGATGAAAACACCCCGGAGACAGCTCAGGAGAAACATAGAGCCGATACTCAACCAAGCCTGTTTCTTCTTCCCAGGAACCTTCAACATGCGTGGTCTCAGGCTTCAATCGAGTGACGTTTTCCAGATCAAGAGCAATTTGCCGCGCTGATGTTTCGACAAGATAATGCAACGGTAAGCTTTCAAACTCACGAGCCAACCAATCCTCTTCCCGTTCTGGATCGATCGAAGTGTCTCTGAGCAATGAATCAAGAATTTCATCGCGCTTTTCTTCACGAATTGCTTTTTCCTGCAGCGGCCCTCCTTCAGTGGTGAATGACTCGGCAGTCCGCTCGTAGAGCCCAATCAGTAACTCCGATTTCCAGTCAGTCCAGACCTCTGGCCCCACCGCTGTCACATCCGCTTTGGTCAGAACAAACAGCATTTTGAGGTTTTCCAGACTTCCGACCTCACGAGAAAAATCAATGAGAACTTTCGGGTCGGTGGTATCTCTCCAAAAGGCCGTATTCGCCATCAACAAATGAATTTTGACCAACAGCATGATCTGATCTCGTTGCGAATCACTAAACCCCAAACGAGGCGCAATTCGTTCGGCAATCCGAGTGCCGACTTCCGAATGATCTAGATCGAATCCTTTCCCCAAGTCATGCAGAATCATCGCCAAATGCACAACCTCCGGGTGTTCAAGACTTCGATAAACTTGCCCCAAAGTCCCTTCGTCATCTTTCGACTTGGTCAGTTCTTCAACAGCGCGAAATGTATGTTCGTCGACGGTATAAGCATGGTACTGATTGAATTGCAACAGGCAGTGGACATTCGCAAAATCGGGAATGATCAATTCCAACAAACCCGCTTCGTCCATACGACGAAGAATCGCCCCCAGCATTGGCCCACATCGCAGAATATCACGAAACCGGCTGGCACCGGTTTCAGTTAATTCAAAACGCAAGCTGGAAATCGAGCGACGTATTTGATCGATCAACTCAGGCTTCGGTAATTGTTCAAATTGTGCCGACAAACAAAACAACCGGATAAGTTGATCAGAGTCAGAGACCACCGAAGACATCATCGCAGGCTTCACGTCCAACCCATCCCAGGTCACGATAAAGCCATCTGCTTCTTGATGATTTCCGGCAAGCCCCACCAGACGCTTGGCGAGTGGTTGTCGCTCGTAACGTGATTGCAGCCTTTTCGTGATTCTGGAAATTGCTTGGGCATAACGAAAGTAATGCCTCATAAAACGCTCGACTGGACGTTCACCAATCGTCGCCTGAAATCCGTATTTCTCGGCCAGCCGAAGTTGTTCTTCACGCGTGAGTACGTCTTGAGCTTTCTTCGCCTGAAAATGCAAATCCATCCGAATGCGAGACAGGAATTCCACCGAATGCCGCAATTGCATCCAGTCTTCCTCGGCCATCAATCCGGCCTCCACCAATTTTTGAGGATCGGGAGAACCACATTCAGCGAATGTCATCCAGCGAAGAAAATGCCAGTCCCGCAATCCTCCACGCGACCGTTTCACATCCGGTGCGAGGGCAAGCACAGCACCACCATGCTTATTTTGTTCTTCTTCTCGATTCGCAATGCATTCTTCACAAAAGATTCTCTTGCGAGATTCGACCACTTTTTTCCGAAATCGCTCTTCGAGCAAGTCGAGCTGTTCCTGGCTCCCCCAGAGATATCGCATTTCCAAAAGTGATGTCGCAATCTGATTATCTTCCAGAGAAGCTGAGACACAATCGTTGACAGTTCGAACGGAATGACCGAGCTTTAAGCCAGCGTCCCAATAATCACGAACAATTTGCGAGATCCAGTCGGTGAGAATCGGAGGGGCCGAGTTGCTTACTAAGAAGAGAAGATCAACATCGGAAAAAGGTGCAGGGTCGCGACGACCTGTCCCCCCAACAGCAACCAACGTGAAGTGATTCTTCAGATCACCACGAACATCTGCGGGGAGTAATTCAACAGATTCTTTGAGCGTCTCTAAAAGGAAACGATCAGTTTCCCGAGCGATTGACTCAGAGATTCGAAAGGAAGCCGCTGTGCGAACGAAGAGTTCTTTCGCCTGCTTATTGATTGCCTTGACACGACGACGTAAGCGATCGAGTCTTTCTGGCGAAAAGCTGACTTCAAATTGATTGGAGGACATGTGAGCGCGGTCCCACCTGACCTGAAAAGGCAAATGATAAGATGAGGAAATCGATTTGCTGACTGTAGCGAAACCAATCTCTTACTGCGCGTCTTCACCTCTATTTTTTCAGTGAAAATCACGAAAAGCCAGTTCGGCCCACCCTAAAGGTGCTGCGGAGATCGCATTCCCGCAGGGAGGACCGTGGCAAATCGCGTTAGCATCTTCATGAATTAGATGGCTTCAGCGCCGGTCTCGCCGGTACGAATTCGTACCACATCGGCCAAAGCCGTGATAAAGATTTTTCCATCTCCAATTTGACCAGTGCGAGCACTGTTGGTGATAATTTCAACAACTTTGTCGACAAGATCGTCGGCGACGACGACTTCGATTTTGACTTTCGGTAGGAAATCGACCGTGTATTCAGCACCACGATAGGTTTCTTTATGACCTTTTTGACGCCCGAAACCTCGAACCTCACTGACAGTCATTCCCTGAATACCGGCTTCAGACAAACCGTTTTTAACGTCTTCAAGCTTAAAGTGCCTGATAATTGCTTCGAGCTTTTTCATTGCTGGCTCATTTCCTTCATATCTCTGTCGCGGATGGGTAGTACAATATCATTTGACGAGCCGCTTGCCCGTCCGAGCGCTTAAAGGGCTTCAGCACCAGATTCTCCGGTGCGAATTCGTAATACATCAGACAAGTCGGTGATAAAGATTTTACCATCTCCCACTTGTCCTGTTCGTGCGTTGTCCACAACGACTTTCACAATGGAATCAAGTTGATCATCGGCGACCACGATTTCCATTTTGGCTTTCGGCATAAAATCAACCGTGTATTCTGCACCGCGGTATTGTTCTTTATGACCTTTTTGCCGACCAAATCCTCGTACCTCTGTGATTGTCATTCCTAATACACCCGCCTTAGTGAGTGCAGACTTCACATCTTCGAGTTTGAAATGACGAATAATGGCTTCGATTTTTTTCATCGTGAATCATCTCCGAGCAGCGCAGAGGAGTTAGGAATCAACTGTTTTCACTATTTAATATTATGGCAGCTTAATATTATGGCAGCAAAAATCACAGATTGCGAGACTGCCACCCGAGGAGTTTTGCAACTTCCCCGGGTGAACTTGTCTCACACACACACAACTGTTTGGTCTTATTCAAAAACCTCATCGAGCTGACTTAGAGAAAGATATAACCTTCTTCTCCGTGTTGGCTCAAATCCAATCCTTTAATTTCATCATCTTCGCTGACTCGTAAGCCAAGCAAAGCATCTACAATTTTCAGGAGAACAAATGAGCCAACCAAAGCCCAAGCTCCGGCAGCAAAAACACTTATCACCTGATTAATAAACTGGTTGACGTTCCCATCAATCAGTCCGCTGACTTCAGGCCCTCCCACTGCGGAAGAGGCAAAGACGCCAGTCAGAAGAGCACCTAGTGCACCTCCCATGCCATGAACGCCAAAAGCGTCCAAGGAATCATCGTAACCGAATTTTGACTTAAGATTTGTGCAGGCATAAAAGCAGAAAACACCTGCCGCAAAACCAAGTATCATGCCAGAGAGAGGATTCACCACACCGCAGGCGGGAGTAATGCAAACCAGTCCAGCAACCGCCCCCGAACAAGCTCCGAGGATACTTGGTTTTCCTCGCGTTCCCCATTCCATACACGCCCAGGCGATCACACCCGCTGCCGCAGCCAAGTGGGTCGCCACAAAGGCATTTGCAGCAGCAGCATTTGCTCCTCCGGCAGAACCCGCATTAAACCCAAACCAGCCCACCCACAGAAGAGCAGTACCGATGCAGGTATAAGTCAGGTTATGCGGAGGCATTGGTTCCGTTCCAAACCCACGACGTGCCCCTAGCATAATTGCACAGAGCAGGGCAGAAACTCCCGAGCTAATATGTACGACTGTTCCACCGGCAAAGTCATACGCTTCGTATTTTCCAGTGAATAACCAGCCATTATCTGACCAGACCCAGTGTGCCAAAGGACAATACACAACGGTGCCCCAAAGGATGGAAAACAGCACCATCGAGGAAAACTTCATCCGTTCTGCATACGCACCACAAATCAAAGCAGGGGTGATAATGAAAAACATTCCCTGAAAGACCATGAAAACCATCGCCGGTAACCCGGAATCGCCCCACATTGGGGCAACAACCTCATCGCCTGACAACTCGAGTAGCAGCCCCTTCATGAGGAGATAATCTCCACCACCAACGAAGCCACCAAGCACATCAGATCCGAATGCCAAGCTAAATCCCCATAAAGCCCAGGTGACTGACATGATGCCCATCAGGAAGATGCACTGCATCATGACGCCTAAAATATTTTTCTTTCGGACCAAACCTCCATAGAATAAAGCCAATCCGGGTGCTGTCATCATAAGCACGAGTGCTGAAGACACGAGCATCCAAGTGGTATCAGCTCCGTTCAACTCCGCCCTCACAGGGGCAATTTCGGGAGCCTCCGAGAGAGTTGAGTCAGTTTCCCCGGCAACCAGCAGGTTAGTTGAGAGACACGCAAACAGCGTGCACATCACAAGCGCAGTGATCCTTCGCATTTCATTCTCCTTTGAGCACTAAATGTAGACGAAAATGGGAGTTACAGCAAAGAACAGGATCTTGTTCCTGCCGTAATACATATTTTCTACATAAGATTCCACGGACGTGATTTCGCCGTTGCCCGGCCAAATCCTCGACAGAAATAAGTTTGTGTGGAACTCTTCTGAAGATGGACGTTCGTCGAATCTCAATGTAGCTTCTAGTCTTGAAACCCAGAAGATGAGCATACACCATGCCCATAATCTGACCTGATGGCGAATCATTTCTTGCAAAATCATGAACTTTCCCTGGATCGAGACTTCCTGGCCACCAACACTCTGCGGATTCATTTTCGCCGGGCTGGTTGCTGGATGGATCGTTTCAATTTGGTCTGAGTCTCTCCTGCTCAGGCAACTCCCCGAATGGAGTCCAAAAGGACAGCGAAAGACCCGGCTCTTGGCGTCATCAGGAACCGCTCTTTTGTTTGGTTGTTATCTCTGGCTGGTCTGCGGATTCCAAAATCAATTGATCTCTGAAGTGCAACCCTCCGAGTTTGGTCGACTTTGCCAACTCGTCTTCCAACTCAGTCTGATCTCTCTCTTAGTTGCCATCACGATCACTGATTTGTGGGATTACGCGGTGATGGATCAGATGATTCTCGTCGGCCTTGCAATAGGTCTGGGTGGACAATGTCTCTCTGGAGAGCTTCAAATGCAGCATCTCTGGATTGACTGGAATGCTGAGCAGATAGGGATCAAAGGCCCCGACTTTCCCCTGTGGATCGACCAGTATCGTCATCTTCATGGACTGGCCGTGGGACTGACCGGAATGCTGGCAGGAGCTGGCATCACTTGGCTGGTCCGAGCGATTTCCTCGAAACTGCTCGGACAAGAGACCATGGGAATGGGTGACGTCACTCTCATGGCAATGATTGGCAGTTTCCTCGGTTGGCAACCAGTTCTCTTCGTCTTCGCGCTCGCACCGTTGACGGGCGTGGTTATCAGTATTCTACAAAGAGCATTGGGAGGAAAGTCATACGTTCCCTATGGGCCATTTCTGGCACTGGCAAGCTATTTGGTTCTGTGCTTTTGGAGCCAATTGTGGACTCCGCTAAGATATGTCTTTGGACACCCACCTTCCATCATTGGTGTCGTCGGGGGAGCTGGAGTCGCGTTTGTCCTGCTGCTGATTCTTCTCAGGCTTTATCGGGCAATTCCAATTCGCGAATCCGCACGCTATTCCTCCGAACCAACCCCCGCAGATTCGGACCACATGATTGAAAATCACGATGTTGAATCACGCAATCGTCAATCTTGAAGCTTCAACGCTGTGAGGAAGTCAAACTGACGAAAAAACCCTTCGAGAAGCGAACTTCTCAAAGGGTTCCCAGTGTGTCAGGGTCAGATAAATTCGTTGCCCGCGAATACCACCCAGTCGACACACAGAATTAATATGTACATTATGTGTAGGGTACCCTTCATCTGTCAATAACATTATGTAGAGATCTTCACCACAATCGGCAATACCCCTATAGAGATCACTCGAACAAGCGATTTTCTGCTCGTTTTGAGGGTGCATCGAGGCAATCTGGTGTCTCATTCCGGGGGCTGTTGACCAAACGAGAAACTGGGCGATATTGCATTTCTGCAGCCGAAAACGGCATCAAAAGCGACTCCAACGCCTCCCTCGACGACTGACCATCGGGCAAATCAGAGTTGAGCCAGACACTCCACGACTCGCGCGACAGTATCACCGGCATTCGCTCGTGAAGTTCCCGCATCACCGAATTTGCAGTCGTTGTGATCACCGTACAAGACTCGATCACTTCTTGAGAGTCAGGATCAGTCCACTCCGACCACAACCCGGCCATCGCAATCGGCTGCTCGTCCGTCAGCGTGATATGATACGGCTGCTTATACTTCTCGCCAACATCCTTCCACTCGTAAAACCCGTCCGCAGGAATCAAGCATCGCTGTCTCTTAAACGAGTCTCGAAAGCTCGGTTTATCTGCCACTGTTTCGCCTCTGGCATTGATCATTCGGGCGGCCATCTTACGATCCTTTGCCCAGTGCGGAATCAACCCCCAATGCATCAGAGACCCAACGCGTCCCTCGCCTGTCTGTCGAATTGCGACGATGTCTTGTGTCGGGGCGATGTTATATCGCGGTTGATAATCCTCGACTCGCATCAGATCAAAGAATGCTTGCAGTTCCTGCGGTGGCAAACGGAGAGTGAATCGACCACACATAAGAAATCCTCATCCTTCAGAGATCATCATCTCGGGAAGTGACGCGGATCGGCTTCCAGCCACCGGATCATTCTCACTGCCTCGAAACGTGAAGACTGCCGAGTATTTCGGTTCTGCGGTGTAATTGCGGGATGCCGCGTGAAATGTCCGGCAATGGAAAAAGAGCACGTCTCCCGCAGAAAGCGTCAGATGCTCGACATTCAGAAGTAATTCTTCATTTTCTGCCAAGTCGTTTCGTAGAAACAGTTCGTCGTCAAATTGGTCGGGTGAATAGAGCCGCTTGTGCGATCCGGGAATCACTTTCAAGGAACCGTTTTCCGGGTATTCATCTCCCAAAGCGATCCAGACGGTCACCAGCTCTCGTTTCTCATATCGCCAATAACGAATATCTTGATGCCAGCCGGTATCGCTACTGTAATCGGGTTCCTTCGTCATGATGCAATTGTGGTGGACGGTCGGCATAATCACAGTCGGCCCCAGCAATTGTTGCAGACGATTCAAAAATTGAGAACGTTTTAAGGTCTCCAGAAAAATCGGATCGCGTTCATGGGCCGTTTTCAGCCGGCGTGGAGTCTTTCCCCCTTCCGATTGAATCGACTCGGGAGCACCCGGGTATTGCAGTTCGGCCTCATACTCGATGGGTTCGGTGAGGTGTTCCAAATCAGCCAAAGTCCGTCGTTTCATGGCCTGACGGGTTGATTCATCGATCAATTGCTTGACGACCAGAAAGCCATTTTCCTGAAAAAAAGAGACTTCTTCCTCGGTGAACCGATCAGAAGTGGTCTCCATCCTGTCTGTCATGGCTGCATCCCGTCGCGTAGCGAAACTCGTATTTGTCCCATCGTCCCGATCCCGCATGATTTCTGCAAGCGGAGAGAATGACACAATTTCCAGAATCCCACGATCTTCAACCACGTGGGTCGCTTGAATTCCGACATCGACCAACAAACAATCGACATCGAACCCAGCCTGCGTGTTCGGTGTCGAGATTGAGATTTCTCGATAACCGTTTGCCGGCAGACTCCTCCAGAAAGCGTGATCCATGGAAATCTCCCAAGTCGTCCAAAATATTAAACCTTCCGCAACCATTGCCGCCGCCACGAAAGCCAAAGAACTGAAGGCTCAGGGAGTCGATGTCCTGGAGTTCACTCTGGGAGAACCCGACTTCACCACGCCCGCTCATATCTGCCAAGCCGCCAAAAATGCGATGGACGCCGGTAAAACTCATTACACACCCGCCGGCGGGCTCATGGATGTCCGCCAGGCGATTGCCGATGCTTACGAGAAAACTCACGGCCTGAAATACTCAGCCAAGGAAGTTGTGATTTCCAATGGAGCCAAGCACTCCATCCACAACGCCTTGATGGCACTTTGCAACCCGGGCGATGAAGTGATCATCCCGGCTCCCTTCTGGGTCAGTTACAGCGATCTTGTCGAACTGACGGGAGCGAAAGCCGTCATCCTCTCCACCAAAGAAGAAGACAACTTCTGCTTACAGCCGGAAGACTTAGAAGCCGCCATCAATGAGAAGACGAAGTTGATCATGCTCAACTCACCGTGCAACCCGACAGGAACTTCGTATCCCCCCGAGTTGCTGCATCAGTTGGCTCGCATCGCCACCGACAAAGGCGTTCATATCTTGTCGGATGAAATTTACGAACGCTTGATCTATGAAGGCTCCGAATTCAAATCGGTCGCCACTTTCAGCGACGACATTCGACAGAATACGATCACCGTCAACGGCGTGAGTAAAGCCTATGCGATGACAGGTTGGCGAATCGGTTGGACACTCAGTTCTCCTGAAGTCGCCAAGGCAATGGAGAAGTTGCAAAGTCAGGAAACCTCCTGTCCGTCGAGTATCAGCCAATTGGCAGCGAAGGCTGCCGTCTCGGGACCGCAGGAATGCGTTGATGAGATGCTGGTTTCGTTCGTTGAACGCCGTAAGTATGTTCTCGAACGACTAAACGCGATTCCCGATCTCTCTGTCCCCACGCCGGGCGGAGCGTTCTATGCGTTCATCAACGTCAGTCGCTATTTCGGTAAGACATTGCAAAACGGCGTGACTGTCGATAACGCCACCGACTTCTGCACGGCACTCCTTGAAAATGCTCACGTGGCCCTCGTGACGGGTGACGCCTTCGGTGCTCCCGGCTTCGTGCGATTGTCGTTCGCGACCGATATGGAAACCATTACGGCGGGACTCGATGCCTTTGAAGGATTCCTGAAGGGTTAGTTCAACCCCTGAGTTCTCAAACGCTCAACCGCCGATTCAAGATTTGAAGATTCGATGATTTGGGGGTGTGCTATTTCCGAATCTTGAAATCAAATCTTCCCAAATCTTGATTCCGAATCTTCCCGAATCTTGAGCAAGTTGTTGACTTCGTTCGGTTTGCGTCAAAACGCATTTGGTGTGAAAAATGACCGCAACGTAGGTGCGCATCTTCCACGCCACGCGAAATCGCCTCCTTTCTCACGTTGCAGAGGTCGTCATTGTTCAACACTCTATGAGACTATGAGCCTACAAATAAAATCCTTGGCCGGTGGAACCGGCCCTACAAACACTCAGCTCACTCAGTTCAGTTCCGGGTGTTTGACGGCCTGATTGATGAACTGTTCTTGATTGGCGGCGACTCGATCCATCATTTGCTCCCAGAGATTATAAGGATCGTCGCTGAACACAAGATCGGAGTTTGCGGGAGTGGCGTACCAATCTCCTCGTTCGAGTTCCGCTTCAAGCTGACCCGGTGACCAACCGGAACACCCGTTGTACACACGGAACGTCGTCGAATCGACATCTTCTTGCGCCGCCTTGATCACTTCTTCAAACACATCGGCGCGTGTCGGCACATACACGCCGGGGATCACCGATTCGCTTTCGGCAAGATCTCCGCGGTCGTGTAAAACGATGAGACCTCCCTGTTCGACGGGGCCACCGTAGAAAACCGATTCATCCATGCCTTCCACATTGAGATGTTTGGAAAGCGCGTGTGAGACGGCGATGTCGGAGGGGCGATTGATGACCACGCCCATGGCACCATTGTCGCCTTGCTCAATCATCAAGACGACCGTCTTGAAGAAGCTGGGGTCGAGTAGGTGTTTGGCGGCAACGAGAAGTTGCCCTCGTATATGATGCGTATCCATAAATGTTGAATCCGCGAGTGCGTTGTGAATTTGACAGGTCTATAAGACTGTGGCCGAATGGCCTGCCTTCAGGCTACTTACTTTAAGCCAGCAAAGAAAGAAGTTCTTTTTGAGTTACGCCTTGCGGATGAAATTGGCCGCAAAACTGCGGACTTCCTGCCCGTTCAAAACGTGAAACATCCGCAATTGCTGGATCGTAGATTGGCTGAATCGGTTGAGTGGAATGTGAATGAGTTTCTTCCCGTACCGCTTTGCCAGTTTCTTCCAACCTTGCCCGGGAGGACTGGGTGATAAAAGTGCAATGTGCTTTTCTTCGCTGTGATGACAACCGGAGGCGATCAATCGTTCTTCCAGGGTGTCGCAGAAATCAAACCGGCGATCTGTCCAGATATCGGGAATTGAACGGGGAGGAAACAGAAACATCGCGCCGCCGTAAACCGACATACCAATCCCCGGTCCGACCATTTCATTCTGATAATCTGTCGCAAACAGAGATAATGTCGATTCGTCTTGTGTCTCGGCAAACCACGTCACACGCCACGGATAATCACGAGGGTCGGCAGGCGGATCGAACAACATGATCACACAATCGAGCGTTCCAGTGCTGGGAGGTAGCACTTTGACATACAAATCGCCGGTGTGCCAATTGCGAAGAGTCTCACGAATATCGAGACCATCTTTGAGACTCGTTGAAAATTTCTCGTGACGGGCCAAGTCGTGTCCCATCAGAGCGAGTGCTGCGTCTTTCACGTGTGTGCGAAAGCGTTCGATGGCTCCGTCTTCGGGGGGCCAACTGCAATGCCGATGCGGATTCCAACTCATCTCCCATTTCTCTTTGTCGATTTTTTGGGGAGCCGGCTGCAAGTCACACGACCGCCATGAGACGACCGGACCGGGCAATCGACTCTTCATATTCACCATTTCACCATCGGGAAGACGGGCTCGGTCGATGCCCATCTCGAACGAGTCGTAAGGCAACTCGCGGTCGAACGGGTACTCGCGTGCGGTCTCTGCGAGCTTGACGGCGAACTGATCTCCGAAAATTTGCTTGGCTGCGATGATGATGGAATAAAGATCGGGAGTGAGCCGTGTTTCGATTAACGACAGATTGCGCAGATACTGAAAATAACTAGCCAGAAGTTTGGGCGTGATTGATTGCGCTCGATTGCCCAAGTCGTTCTTATAGATATCTCTCGCTGACAGCAATAATTCTTTAATGCCATCAATTGAGAGATTCTCATCGTCATCCAACTCAACGCGAGCGCGTTCGTAAAGTCCCGTGATGTAGGGTAGCTCTCCCAACAGAAATAGCAGCGTCTCGACTTTCACGCCGTAAATGTCGGCATCTTCGACTTCTGGCTGGACGACGTTTGATTCCCGCTGTTCGGTGTAGGCTTCTTTCACCCACGGCCAATCCATGATCGAGCAAACAAACAGAATTGAATCGTGTGTTTCCTCTAACTGGCGTAATCGGGACGCCAGATACTCAATCCGTTGGCAACATTGCTCTTCTTCGGGTCGCGGTAACGTAGGAAGAACGGCTGCCGAAAACAGGTCGGGCGAGACACGTTTGAGTGCGTACGGATCGGGGAAGAGACTTCCCATGCCGATATAATGATCGGTTTCCAGATCGATGTAAGCTCGTGGAATATGTTCCTGCAAGGCGATGCGTATCGCGGCAATCACCGGCTGACAGGGATCGATGGGAACAAAACTCGATTCCAGATCACCCTCATCGTCTTCCGGGCGTTCCCAACTGAGCGGCGAATACTCGGGTTGCACGACGGCTGTCACTGCGGGAAGTTGAGTGATGGCCTCTTCCACCGGCGATTGAAATGACGGAGGCAAAGGAACCGCGATGCAATCAAAATCGGTCTCCAACATCACGCGGCGCACTTCGAGCGAATAATCACCCGAGCCGTGGATCACGGGAAGCACGCTGATTTTGTCGCTGATTTTCAGAAAGTCGGTCAGCATGGTCGATACGTCTTGCTCTCTGGGATTTCTATCCTCACCCAATCATCAGTCGCGGCTTTGAAGTTTGGACAGCAATCGCAAGATTTCGAGGTACAACCAAACCAGCGTGACCATCAATCCAAGTGCTCCGTACCATTCCATATACTTGGGAGCACCATACTGAGCCCCTTTGGTAATGAAATCGAAATCGAGCAACAAAAAGAATGCTGCCACTCCCACAACGATCAAACTGAAACCGATACCAATCGGTCCGTTGCCGTGAATGTAAGGAATCTGAACACCAAAGAATCCGAGGATAAAGCTGGCGAGGTAGATGAAGAAGATTCCGCCCAACGCAGCCATCAAGCCGGTTCGTAAGCGGTCGGTCACTTTGATCCAGCCATTCGAGTAGACCATGCACATTGTGAATAGCGTGCCGAATGTGAGGCAGACCGCTTGGATCGCGATTTCAGGATAATACTGATTCATCAAGACAGAAATCGCCCCCAACGCAAGTCCTTCCACGACGGCATACATCGGGGCCGTGTAAGGTGATAATTTGGGCTTGAAGCTACTGACAAGCACCAGCACGAAACCTGCAATTCCTCCACCAAAGGCGAATGCCGGATAAAGTTGCGGCTGCGTCATGCATGTTTGCCAACTGAAAGCCGCGGCGGCGAAGGCGAGCAGAATCAGAATTCCCGTTTTGATGGCGGCCCCCTGAACGGTCATCACATCGGCGTCGGTCGTGTAGCCTGTGCCGGCTCTCTGAAAAATCCGCTCTGACATGACGGGATTCGAACTTCTCATTCTGAAAACTCCTGGGGAGAATATGATGACGATTAGGGAGAGTGAATCATTATACGCAGGTCACTTCCGATTGAGAAGGAGTTCTCGATTCTCGAATACATTTTATGAAGTCTCTGACAAGATTCTGTAAAAACCGATTGTCGATTCGGTTAGCGGTGGAATCTCTAATCTGGCCGTTGTAGTCTAATAACACATTGATTGCGTCCCACCTTACGGAAAGTCCCGCCATGAAGTTGACCACCCCGCGAATCACGCTGATCACCAGTTTTGTCGCTGTTTTGATTCTCTTTGCGGTTCTTTTTCGACAAGACTCTGGCAACGGTTCTGCTGATGCGGCGGTTGTCTACGAACTGAAGGCCAAGCCCTCACAAAAATGGTACCGCGGCAATCTGCATACGCACTCGCTGTGGAGTGATGGGGATGATTACCCAGAGATGATTGCGGATTGGTATCAGGACAACGGCTATCAATTCCTCTGCTACACCGACCACAACAACATTCAGGAAGCCGACAAATGGATCGATGTGGAGAAGAGTAAGGGTGGACGCGAGGCTTACGACAAGCTCAAGAAAAAATATCCTGAGGGCTGGGTTGTTGAACGTGAGAAAGAAGGTCGAATCGAAGTCAAACTTAAGAAGTTCCCCGAACTTTACAATGAGTTCACGATCCCTGAAGAATTCTTATTGATGCGTGGCGAAGAAATCTCGGACCGCTACGACAAATACCCCATCCACATGAACGCCTCCAACATTCAGGAAGCGATCCCACCGATGCGGGGGGACAGTGTTGCTCAAACGATGCAGAACAATGTAGACGCTGTCATCGCTCAGCGGGAAAGAACCGGCAAGGCGATTATGATTCACTTGAATCATCCGAACTTCGGCTACGCGGTTACTGCGGAAGACCTGATGGGCATTCGTGGTGAAAACTTCTTTGAAGTTTATAACGGTCACCCCGGCGTGAATGATTCCGGGAACGCCGAACGGGCGTCAACAGAACGAATCTGGGACATCGTCTTGACCCAACGTATCGACAAACTCAACTTGCCCATCATGTATGGCATCGCAACCGATGATGGACACAGCTATCACGACATCCCGTCTCGTGCTTCAGAACCAGGACGTGGATGGGTGATGGTGTTGGCCGATCAGTTGGAAGCAGAAACATTAATTCTGTCGATGGAAGCCGGTCAGTTTTATGCCACTTGCGGTGTTGATTTGAAATCGGTTGCCGCGACAAAGAAAGCGTATGAGTTGGCCATTGATGCCGAAGAGGGTGTCGAATACACCATTGAATTTATTGGGACTCGCGCAGGGTACGATCCCGAATCGGAACCGGTCATCGGCAAGGACGGGAAAGAAATCCGCACAACACGTCGCTACTCCGAAGATGTCGGTGAAGTCCTGGCAACAACCAAAGGAACATCTGCCCGCTATGAGTTTCAGGGGGATGAGTTATATGTCCGCGCCAAAGTGACTTCGGATCGAAAAGTTCCCAACCCTTCCGAAGTTGGCGAACTTGAACGAGCCTGGGCACAACCCGTGTTGGGACCAGCGGGACTCGCGAAGCAAACGAAAGAGCGATAGGATATCAGGTCCTGATATGACCTTGATCTCTTAAGAGTCTGGCAGACCGATGCAACGGTGGGAATTCTGGATTGATGTCGGCGGCACCTTTACGGATTGCATCGCTCGCTCTCCCGAAGAGGAGCTGTTGACGTGTAAAACCCTCAGTTCGGGAGCCACAAAAGGCGAAATTCTCGATTTGGACACGGAACGAACCTCGTTTGTCGATCCGCTCAGACAATTCGAACCATCTGATTTCTGGACCGGTTACGAACTGACGCTGAGTGATTTCCCCAACCACCGCTGGCAGGTCACCGCCTTTGACGCCGAATCGGGGCGCATTTATCTTGACCAATCACTCCCTCAGGATCAGCCTCCCGGTCTCGCCTATGAATTGCGATCACACGAATCGGCTCCCTTAGTGGCAATTCGCAAAGTATTGGGACTCACAATCACAGAATCCATCCCCACGATTGCCGTGAAACTTGGGACAACACGCGGCACGAATGCGCTTCTGGAGCGCAAAGGCGCACGTATTGCCTTCGTCACGACGGAAGGGTTTGCCGACGTCCTCTTGATCGGAAACCAGAATCGCCCGAAGCTCTTCGAGCTCAACATCCAAAAACCGGAACCACTCGCAGAGACAGTCGTCGAGATTCACGAACGACTCTCAGCCAAGGGAGAGGTCTTGATCGCTCCCGATTCTCAACAGATCAAAACACAACTGCAAGCAGTTTGGGAGACCGGCATTCGCTCCCTCGCGATTTGCCTCATGCATGCCTGGAAGAATCCGGCACACGAGCAACTTGTCCAGAAAATTGCGAGTGCCGTCGGCTTCACCGAAATCAGTGTTTCCTCGAAACTGTCGCCGTTGATCAAAATTGTCTCGCGGGGTGACACGACCGTTCTTGACGCGTATCTGTCACCCATCATTCGAGAATATCTGCTCGATATTCGGAATTCTCTAGGAGACGACAGCACGCTCAAATTGATGACCTCTGCCGGAGGACTTATTGACGCTGACCGATTTGTCGGTAAGGACAGCATCTTGTCCGGTCCGGCGGGTGGAGTGATCGGTTACGCCCAGGTCTCCAAGCAGGCGGGGTTCGGGAAAGCCATTGGTTTCGACATGGGAGGGACTAGCACCGATGTCTCTCGCTATGACGGCGTCTATGAACGAGAATACGAGACCGAAAAGGGAGGTGTTCGTGTTGTGGCCCCCATGCTGGCGATAGAAACAGTCGCGGCAGGTGGAGGCAGCATTTGTCAATTTGACGGCGTGAAACTTTCTGTGGGACCGGAAAGTTCGGGAGCCGATCCGGGGCCGGCGTGTTACGGACGCGGTGGGCCATTATCTGTTACCGATTTGAATGTTGCGTTGGGTCGCGTGCCGAGCGATCAATTCCCCTTTCCGATCAATACGTCCGCAGTACAGCTCCAACTAAAGCAACTCTGCGACCGTATTGAAAAATCTCCGCTCGGAAAATCTTATACACCTCTCGAACTGGCCGAGGGTTTTCTGCGTATCGCCAATGAAAACATGGTTCGCGCCATTCGCAAAATCTCGGTTGCACGAGGATTCAATCCTGCCGATCATGTGCTCGTCAGTTTTGGAGGGGCGGGAGGACAACATGCCTGTGCCATCGCTCGCACTCTCGGCATCAAAACAATCCTGCTACACCCCTATGCCGGAATCTTAAGCGCGTACGGCATCGGCTTGGCCGATGTGAGGCGTTTTCGGGAACAATCGGTGTTCCAGGAACTCAATGTCGAAACACTCAAAGATTTGGAAGTCACCTTTCAGACGTTGACAGAGGGAGCGACAGCAGATGTCCTCGCGGACGGTGTTCCCGCAGAGCAGATTTCCGAGAGCTTGGAATCGCTCGATTTGAGATATCTCGGAGCCGAAACTACCCTGAACATCGCCCGTCCCGAAGACGGAGATTATCAGCATGCTTTTGTGGCGCGACATCAGGAACTTTACGGCTACACACATCCTGACAAGTCGCTCGAAGTGACTGCCGCCAGGGTGGAAGTCGTGGGGAAGTTCCCGCATCCCCCACAACGCGAAATGGAACTGACCACACGAACGCCGACACCGAATCGAGTCACGGAAGCGATTTTTGACGGCAAACCAGTCTCCACCGGAATTTATTATCGTCAGGATCTGAAAGCGGGCGATACGATTGAAGGTCCGGCGATCATTTGCGAAGAGATCTCGACAGTGGTCGTCGAACCCGGCTTTCGTGCGATGCTTGATGGTCATCTTTGCTTGCGACTTGAGTTACTACAATCATCGACGGAGAAATCCATCAGCACCGAAGCCGATCCGGTCATGCTGGAGATCTTCAACAATCTGTTTGCATCGATTGCCGAGCAAATGGGCGTCACGCTGCAACAGACATCGTTCTCGACCAATGTGAAAGAACGTCTCGATTTTAGTTGCGCGGTCTTTTCGCCGAAGGGTGATCTGGTTGTCAATGCGCCGCATATCCCCGTCCATCTGGGAGCGATGAGCGAGACGGTGAAAGGTGTGCTTGCCGACAACCCCGATCTCAAACCGGGCGATGTGATCGTCACCAACGATCCTTATCGCGGTGGATCACACCTTCCCGATGTGACGGTCGTCACGCCGGTCCACGACACACAGACGAACGAATTATTGTTCCTCACCGCCAGCCGCGCCCATCATGCCGAAATCGGCGGGATCGTTCCCGGCAGCATGCCTCCATTTTCGAAGAATCTGGCAGAAGAAGGCGTGTTGATCCAAAACTTCAGGCTGGTTGATTCAGGGAACTCGCGCGAAGCAGATTTAGAGCAACTGTTGCTCTCAGGACCATACCCCAGCCGTTCGGTTGAGACCAATTTGCGGGACATCTCCGCCCAGGTCGCCGCAAATCAATTGGGAGTCCAACTGCTCACTGAGCTTGTCGATCAATATTCGCTGCCGGTCGTGCAGGCGTACATGAATCATATTCAACAGGCGGCAGCACAAAAAATGCGTATGTCGCTCGCCAACATTCCAGACGGCGAATACTCCCGCACCGATCATCTCGATGAGGGATCAGCGATCGCCGTGACGATCACGATTCACGGCGATTCGGCGACAGTCGATTTCACGGGAACAGGGCCAGTCCTCTCTACCAACCTCAATGCGAATTCCGCCATTGTCAAAGCCGCCGTCATGTATGTGATGCGGTGCCTGATCAATGAAGACATCCCCCTGAACAGCGGCGTCCTCGAACCGGTTGAAATTGTGTTACCCACATGCTTGCTCAATCCTCCCGCTCACGATGACCCGACTCAATGTGCGGCAATGGTCGGCGGTAATGTCGAGACTTCGCAGCGCGTGGTCGATGTCTTGTTGGGAGCACTGAACCTGGCCGCCGCGTCACAGGGAACAATGAACAATTTCACCTTCGGCGATAAGACGTTCGGTTATTATGAAACCATCTGCGGAGGAGCAGGAGCGACACCCGACGCTGAGGGAGCAGACGCCGTCCACACACATATGACGAATACGCGATTGACCGATGCCGAAATCATCGAGCAGAGATATCCGGTCCGCATCAACCATTTTTCAATTCGGCGCGGATCGGGAGGAGAGGGCGCACATCGGGGAGGAGACGGCATCGTCCGCGAAATCGAATTTCTGCAGGATTTGGAGGTGTCCTTGCTCACCGAACGACGGGGAAACTTTCTCCCCTTTGGTCTGGAGGGGGGAGAGTCGGGACTTCCCGGAGAAAATGCCCTCAAATCGGTCGCAGGTAAAACTTCACGAATACTTGCTGGAAAAGCGCAAATAAAAGTCCACTCTGGTGACGTACTTACTTTGAAAACCCCCGGTGGAGGGGGCTTCGGCAAGAAGTGATCCGAAAGACTCCTCATCCACCATTTCATCTGTTAAGATAGATTCGTCCACACAACTTGGCTCGCTGTAGCATCGCAAAGGAACAGAACGATGAGAGACGGTGAAGATTTATCAGAATTCGAGCGTGGGTCTGCAATTACGCTACCCATGATCATCGTGATTGCCTTCATTCTGGGAATCATTTCTCTCGGCTTCTTGTTTGGACGAGAAGTTCCGACTCCCAAGCCGAGTTTGTACGGCGTCTATGAAAATAAATCGAACGAACCTTCAACCGAGGAAGTTGCCTTGTCTCAATTGCCAAATCGAAGAAAAGAAGTGGATGCTGCTATTGCCGATATCGACTTTGAAAAGAAAAACTATCAAGTCGTTCTCGATACCACTGCCGGAAAGATCACGCTCGATATGTGGCCCGATGTCGCTCCCGGACATTGCAAAAATATCATCGGCCTGACCAAAATCGGCTATTACGATGGCATCATTTTTCATCGTGTGATCAAAGACTTCGTCTGTCAGGTCGGTTGCCCGTTGGGGAACGGAACCGGTGGCCCCGGTTACACGATTGACGCCGAGTTCAATAACAAATTGCACGAAGCGGGTGTCTTATCGATGGCCCGCACGAGCGACCCGAATTCGGCCGGTTCGCAATTCTTTATCTGTTTAGGTCGGGTGCCTCATCTGGACAAGCAGTACACGGTGTTCGGCAAAACCGCCGATGACGAGAGCCTCAAAAACGTGCTGAAATTCAACTCAGTGAAAACCGGTGCTGGCGACCGTCCGGTGGAAGAGATCAAAATCAAGACTGCTAAGGTTGTCGAAACTGACAAATAGTTTCAGCACAATCGCAAGCTGAAACACTTCCTTCTCCTCCTCTGGAGGAGAAGGACACAATCGGCGATGATTCACAATTCAATGTGACCACCTGCATGCCACCCTCTCTTCCTCTGGAGGAGAGGGCCGGGGTGAGGAGGTGATTCACTCATCAAGCCGCATCAATTTGCGCAGCTTTCAAATATTTTTATCGTTAGTAACACGAAAAGGTTTTCTTGGTGGTTTTTTTGCGTTTCTTGTGGCCCTCAACACGAATTCATCACCGCGCATCTAAAACGGGAGGCCGTTCCGGTTCGGCCTCCCGCGTTCATGTGCTCTTTTTCAGGTTCTCATCGCCCTTGTGCGCGACACCAGGGATCTTGGCAAACATCTCTCGACGTTCCACCCATCCCGCGTGCTCGCGTGCGTGGGCTATGATCACTGGTTGCCGAAGTAGTAATTGACCTGCAGGTTGGCTTGCCAATCGAAAAATCGATCGGACGGATGCGGGCGGGTACCGCCACCAACTGGCAGTACATAATCCGATCCATCGCGAACTGGCAACACGATCCCGGCCGTGATTGTCGTGCGGTCGTTCATGATGGCCGTTAAACCGGTCGTCAGATTCAGTTGGTCAGTTTCTCCACGTCTGCTCGGTAAAGCAGATGCACCGTTATCACCATATTCCTCAAACGTGCCGGTGTAATGAATCTCCGTTTTAGCCTGCAATCCGGTTAATCCCGAGCCACCGGTGTTCCGGTATAACCAGTAACCGAGCTGAGCATCGAGATCAAAATAATTCGGCTCGCGAGATGTAATCACTCCACCACTGGTGGTAAAGGTGGTAAAGTCGTCGGTTTGCAGCCGATAAGACGCAAAGGCCTGAAAAAACAGATCGTCGTTCAGATTGATTAAGGTCGCCAGATAGGGCGTCACGGCCCAGACCTCCTGTGGTACTGTAATGATGTCGATTCCGCCGTTATTAAAAAGAGCATCCTGTTTAGTGGGGGCTTCAACTCGCACACCGGCCGTAATGGCTTTGCTGTCATTGGCCAATAGCAACATTTTCAGGCCGAAAGCAATGTTCTGGAGTTCGACATCGGAACCTTGCAAACCCACTGCCAACGGAATAGTTGATTCTGGGCCATAAGAAAACGGGATCAGCAGTTCGACCGACATGTTTCCATCAAACAGTGTTTTTTCCAGCCCCAGTTCGTAATACGTCAGGTCGCTGTCGTAATCGGGGGCATTAGCACCTCGGTCTTTTGCAGTGGGGACATCATTCAAATACTTATAAACGAATGAGACGCGAGTTTGCGGAATGGCCGAGTTGTTTTCCGACACGCGGGAGTAAAAGTTAGGGAAGTAATGGACCTCATTAATATTGTCAGACAGACTAAAAGGGACACCCAAAGACGAGCCGCCGATCATGGTCGGTGCGGGAGCCGTGCGGCAACCACAACTGGAGCAACCTGCCGATGTACAGCCCGAGTTGCTGCAACTGTCGCTGCAATCGCTGATGGAAGTATCGCAGGCCGCTTCGCCAAACAGATGACTGACCGGGCGGAGTTCGTCGAATAGATCCTGCGCTTCGACCTGCGTCGAAACACCACAGACGAGCAACATGAGAGCGGAGAGCGTGAGACGCATGATCGATTCCATTCGTGAAAAAGTATCGTTTTGCCTGAGACGCCCATGGTCATCCGGGACACAACGTGGGTATTCTCCCCAGTCATCGGCAAAGTCGGGCAGCGTACGCCAACACATCAGTCATCGCTGATAGAACTCGCCCAACCCGCAAGGTTTGACAGTGTCTCCTGGCAGTTTTATAGGTCATGCTCCCGCATGACTTCCTGTGCGATACTGAGCCACAAAAAATACGAGAAGGCACGAAAAAGTTCTCTTGGTGATTTCTTGCGTTTCTTGTGGCCATCAAAAATGAGGTTCTTCTCGGATTATCGTGAGGAAGGTCTCTTGGGCTGCTTGTGTGATTTTTGATACATCCAAAACTCGAATACGAATGCCTCGTTCTCTGAAAAGTATTCGTGTTATTCGTTGGATTCGTGGTCCTTTCGAAGATGAATCAGCAGGGAAACAAACCACGAATGACTCGAATTGCACGAATGGCTGCCGCATGTGTTGTGTGACTGGAGAAAACTGCCCAGAGCCACCAGAGGACATCACATCGGGAATCTCCGCTTCGTCTCTCGCCGACGTACAATGTGGCTTGTGGCCGTCCGAAGTGCTTGCGCACTGCGGCTATGTAAGCTGTGATCAAGGCTATACCGGTTTTTGTTCGACCGTCACCAGTTCCAGGAATTTCACTTCGTCGCCGATGCGGATTGTTCCCGGTTCGACCACAATCGTGGTGATGCCGCCGTGTCCACGCATGGCGGAGTAACCGCCCGGCCCGAGATTTTCTTCCATGAGAGAGCAGGGGGCGCAAGGACCGGTCCCCTGCAACACGACTTCGCCGATTTGAAACCTGGCACATTTGAGCGACAGCAGGTTCATCCCCGAGACGACAATATTGCGGCGGACTTCTGCGGGATCGACCGCGTCGCGTCCTAACAGAGTGGCAACCGTATCGAGATGCTCTTTCTGAATGAGCGTCAACTGACGTTCGGATTTGCCTGAACGAGCATGATGATCGTCGGACAAGCCGACATTCATTTCGACCACGGCTTCGGTGCGCGGTTCGATTTCTCCCCGGCGTTGGGGCGAGATGCCGATCCATTCGACCTTGCCTATTTGCGGCACCGATTCCAGCAACTCTTTTAACACGGGCATTTCAACTCCTCTTTGAATCGATCTCGGACAAACTCGTACCAACTCTTAGTCACACGAAACTGATCTGACACGGGGATGGGGTGATTGGGATTTGGGGGAAAAGTAATAACATAAAACAACATACCTTTTCCGTTCAATCGATGCATGCCACCCTCTCCTCCAGAGGAGGAGAAGGAAATGACTCATCACTTGGGGAGCATTCACCCCGATTTGATACACATTACTTCCTGAATACGAAACCGGGAACTCGTACTAACGGATCGACAGGGCGATCATTTTCTAACGCCGGGCCGGGAGTGGCACGGCCGCGTTTGATCGTTTTATTGAGCACGCCGAGCAACTTTTCGACCTTTTCGGGCTTCTCAGCAGCCAGATTTTGCGTCTCCCCCGGATCATTCTCCAGATTGAACAGTTGCACGAACGGTGCTTGGAACAAATCAGATTTTTGTGGTGTCCTGCCGAAGGCTGTCACGGCGTCTTTCCAGGCATCCTCTGTTTTCGGCAGATTGCCGTATCGTCCGGCAGAACCACTTCCCGGACAGACGGCCAGCTTCCATTTCCCTTGTCGCACCGCGAACGCATGAGTCGATTGAAGAACCAGCTCGTCACGATGTCCCTTGATGTCGGGGTCTTCCAGGAGTGGCAGAAAGCTGATCGAATCGGGGGCTGACTCTGCAGGAATCTCCGAACCAGTGATCTCGCTGAACGTAGCCATCAAATCGACTAAACCAATGAGTTCGTCACATTCTTTCCCGGCGGGAATCACGCCGGGCCATTTGGCGACAAACGGGATGCGTAAACCCCCTTCGTAGATCGAAAACTTGAAGCCTCGATAACCGCCTCCCGAATAATGGCCGAGTTGTTCGAGTTCCCGGTATTGGAAGGGAGTCGCTTTGCGGATGTTGCCGGCATAAGCGGCTGCTCCATGATCGGAAGTCGCAATGACCAAGGTATTCTCGGAAAGCCCCGCGTCATCGAGGGCATCGAGAACTCGACCGACACAATCATCGGTCTCGTGCACGAAGTCGCCGTAGATCCCTAAACCGCTCTTCCCTTCAAATGCTTCACTAGGGCTGACGGGGGTATGTGGGGAAGTGAGAGCAAGGAACAAAAAGAACGGTTGATCTTTACTCCGCGGAGCGGCAATGAACTTTTCAGCTTCGGTCGAAAAGGTATCGAGAACTTTGGTATCCTCGAAATCTTCTGCTGCTGGCCCCACACGATTGAAGGCCGACCAACCTTTCTGAGCGGTCACATTGCCTTGAAAGACGCCGTTCCTCGCAAACACATACGGAAACATGTCCAAAGATCCGGGAAGAATGAAGGTCTCATCGAAGCCATAATCGTTGGGGGAGACAACCAGCGGTTTGGTGTAATCGACGTTTGTGGGGCCTTGAGTTTTGCCATCGGTTGTTGGCATGACGGTTCCCAGATGCCATTTGCCCACGTAGCCAGTTCGATAGCCGGCATTGTGCATCAGGTTGCCCCAGGTGAAGGTCTCTGTCGAAAAACGTGGCGTGAGAAACGCCCACGGCCCGCTCTCTTTCGGTGCTGCAAATCGCCACGGATGACGCCCCGTCATCAGAGCCATGCGCGTCGGGATGCAATGCGACACATCGGGATGCGCGTCGGTGAATTTGACGCCTTCATTCGCGATGCGATCAAAGTTGGGTGTCGGAATTTGGCACTTTTCGCCACCGAAACAGTTCACGTCCCCGATGCCAAGATCGTCGGCCAATATGAAGACAACATTGGGCTTCTCGGCTGCGTTGAGTATCGAGGTGATCAACAACACACAGCCCACAATGATCAGTTGTAAAATCGAACGCATGTTTATTTTCCTCGTCCCGTGATGGGGTAATTTTCGTCCTGGAACCCGAAGCCGCTGTGTTCGCCGGGTGGGACAAGACCGTTAATGAAGGCTTCGTCCTCGGCAGTGATTTCGACATCGAGGAAGCCGATGTTGTCGTCGTACTGTGATTCCGTGCGCGGGCCGATGATGACCGATGTGAGAATCGGATTCGCCAAGCACCATGCCAAGGCGAATTGCGTCATCGGGACGCCTTTTTGGTCGCAGTAGTCTTTGATTGATTGAGCGACTTCGAGAGACGACTCGCGCCATTCGGCTTGCATCATCCGTTTGTCGTTGCGTGACGCGCGACTGCCTTCTGGCGGTTTTTCACCGGGTTGATATTTCCCGGTCAAAATTCCGCGGGCGAGAGGAGAGTAACTGACAACGCCGATCCCTTTCTCCTGACAGAGAGGCATCAACTCGACTTCGATGTCACGATTCATGATGTTGTAAAGCGGCTGAACGCAGCAATACGCATTCAAGTTCAGCTTGTCGCTGGTCCAAAGTGCTTCGCACAGTTTCCAGGCACGAAAGTTGGAACAGGCAATGTACCGAATTTTCCCAGAACGAACCAAGTCATCCAAAGCCCGCAATGTTTCTTCCTGCGGCGTGGTCTCATCGGGAACATGGACGTAGTACAGATCGATGTGATTGGTCCCCAATCGTTGGAGAGATTTCTCGACGGCAGCGGTCAAATGATAGCGACTGGCTCCGTGATCATTGGGGCCGTCTCCCATCGCGTTGGTCCCTTTTGTCGCCAACACCACTTGATCACGGCGGTCGGAGATTGCTTTGCCGACGACTTCTTCAGAGCCACCGACACTATACATATCGGCGGTATCGATGAAGTTCACACCTTGATCACAGGCTTTGTGAATGATGTGAATACTGTCTGCTTCAGTGGTCGGTCCGCCGAACATCATCGTGCCCAAGCAAACGGGAGAGACGCGCAGACCGGTTTTTCCAAGCTGCCGATAGTCCATTTTGAAAGCCTTTTCCGTCGAAGTAGTGATTCTTGCAAGCCACCACTATAACGGGAGTTGGCTCGAACTTCAGCGGTCGATCTTGAAGTTCTGCAGGGGCGAATTCATTGAAATGTTTGGGGACAATCTGCTAAACTGATTTCTGACAGGCAAATATCGGCCAATCACTCACAGACAACATCACTTTTGGGAGACTTCCAGGCAATGGGAACAAAGAAATCAGGTAAAGGTCGTCGTAAACTCGGTCGCAAGAAACGTAAAAACCGCGCCAAGACCCGACATCGCAAAGACTGAGTTTAATCTGTAGAACGCCGCCTCTCTCGCATTGAGTGAGAGGCCCACGATCTTCCTGACAGGAAGCCTCGCGCAGAGCTGTTGCCATCAACGGCTCTGCGTTTTTTGCTGCGCGGTGGTTTTTTGCTGCGGTTTGTGTTTTTTCTGCGCAGTAGTGAATCAGGAATAAAGGGAGCCTACATAATCACCGTAGCCGTTGAAGGGGAGCGTTTCAAAACTATCACCAGAACCGAGCATGCGCTCACGGGCTTGTGACCAGCGAGGATGTGGCACTGTCGGGTCAACATTCGCTTCGAAGCCATATTCTCGCGGATTGTAATCATTCCAGAAAGTGACCGGTTTCTTATCCATCAACTGAATTCGAACAATGGATTTCGCTCCCTTGAATCCATACTTCCAAGGAATCACCACTCGTACCGGTGCGCCATGCTGCTTCGGCAAAGGCTCTCCAAAAACACCGGTAGCCAATAAGACCAGTTCGTTGCGCGCCTCTTCAATCGTAAGCCCCTCAGTGTACGGCCACGGAAACTCAGGATACGCTTCGATGCCGCGTGCTTGTTCGGGACGATAAAAAGTCTGAAAAGAAACATACTTGGCAGATGACTTGGGACTCACCTTTTCCAGCAGTTTATTCAGTGGAAAACCAGTCCAAGGGACGCACATCGCCCAAGCTTCAACGCAGCGAAAACGATAAGCACGTTCTTCGTGTTGAAACTCTTTGTACAACTCATCGAGATCAAACTTTCGCGGGTTGTCACACTCTCCCGCAACTTCCAAAGTCCAAGGCGTTGGCTTGAACGGCTCAACATATCGGTAGCTGTCTTTTTGAACTGAGAACTCGTAGAAATTCGTGTAATACGCGGCTTCAAATTGATCCGTCTCAGGACGACCGTATTCGAACGCTTCATTTCGCGCGGCAGGAAAGATCGTATCTTTCGACTCCGGGAGGGACTCAACTTGCCCCGCTTGTTCCAACTCTTCCGGCGTGGGCTTGCTGCATCCTGCGATTCCAGCGGTCAACAAGCCAGAACCCGCAACGCCCATCGACTTGAGGAAGTCGCGGCGATGCTGTTTTCTGTCCCCGAATACTTCAGGAGTGGTGTGAAGTTTTTGAGGGAGATCCCAAGGACGACGTACAAAGAAATTCATCAATTCAAGTTCCTTCTCGGATGAAGAACAAAATGCTTACTGATTGTAGCCGAGAAGCTGTACAGGTCGAGATGAATCCTCGACGAAGTCATCCTGTTTTTCAGGAATACCTCATATTGAACACCATACTACGAACCGAAAAGTCAGATTCTGTCCACAAAATCATCGCCCAGTTTTCGTTCGACTTTCGTTGACCTGCTTACCGAGAAGTGTTTCTGTAATTCCTTTCAGGTCTGTCCAGAATGTGCCTTCGCCGGCATAGATCGTTTGCAGATCGATATCAATGGGCAAACCGGTTGCGAAGACCCATTGATTATAAGCCGCACCACTACCGAAGGCATCGACAGCCAAGCTAAACTTGTCTGCCTTGGCTTCTTCCAGAAGTTGTTTGCTGGTGGCTTCTGCTTCTCCCAAAAGAACAGTCGCCTCAGCTTCGATCTCCGCGATTTGTCGATCAATCGCGGCAACCAGTTTTTGCGTCTCGGCTTCCGTTTCGGCGACGGTCTTGTCGCCTTCGGCAAGTGCTTCCTCGAACAGTTTTTCGGTTTCGGCTTTTACACGATCACCTTCCAGCTCGACCTCCTGCTTGGCTTTCACCAAGTCACCTTCCGTTTTCGTTGTGATCTGCTGCTGCTCTAATGTCAGTTTTTTCTCATCAGCCAACGACGAGTCCTGAATCGGCAAGCGGATACTTTGCGGAATGTAGATGTGGCGGACCAACCCGTAAAGCAAGGTCACATCTTTTTCATCAAGAACTTTTTGAAATTCGAGAGAAGTCTGTTCCTGAAAGAGCTGCCGGGATTCGCCGACCAACAACTCCTTCGCCCCTAGCCTCGAACCTTGGTTCCGACAGATACTTTCGATCTGTGGAATCACCACTTTACTCTCGACGGCATCCACATTCCCAAACTTACTGATGATCGTGGGAGCCTGATCGGGCATGATGCCCCAAATTGCGGTGAAGTCCATCTGAATATTAAAACCGTCATTCGATGGAAATGTGATACCGCTTTCGTCATCGGCAATCATGGGTTCGCCACTTTTATCAAAGACAATCTCGTTCCGTGCATCTTTCTGAAGATTCGCAGTAATGCTCTTTTCGCGATAGCCAATTTCCACAATATCAACTTGTTGTTCACGAGGATTGATGGGATAAATCCCAGGGGGCAAAACTTGTTGCTGAATCCCTTTCTTCGCTTCCGTCATCGGATTATTGGCGAGGTTGGTCACCACGCCGACATAGCCGGTCTCAATTTCGACCCAACCAGAATGCTTCTTTTGAGTCCCCGACTGATCGATCTGAGTTTGTACCGTTTTCAAATTGTAGGCATAAGGATTGACGCGATAACGTCCTGGACCAAAGACTTTCCGTACGATTCCCTTAAACTCGGTCTTCCCCAAATCGCCTTCGACAAGGAATTTGCCCTTCGGCAAAGATTTCCCCAATTTGGAAGTCGCGACTGCAACTTCTCCCGGATTGATGACGATGTCAGAAACCAATTCACGTTCCCACCAGAATGGGTTGTAAAAATGACGGCCGGGACCAACCATTTCTTTCAGGATTCCCACTTCGACGGGACTTCCTTTCTCATTGACCTTCGCAAAACTTCCCGGCTCTGCTGAAGACATTGCTCCCGGCAGAAAAGGGAGTGGTGGGCCTTTATATCGCAATTGCATACTGTAACCGACCGGAACATAAATTCGGTTCACGGTCCATTCAAAGATCTGATATCCCGAACCAACGAGAAACAGAACCAACACAACCATAGCGATTTTTGCCATGGAGATTTTTTGCTTGATAGTATTGTCATTCATGAGATTGACCTGTCTGTGAAGACATTTTGATATTTTTTAAGAGTTCATTAAAACGCCGAAACAATCAGTTACTTTCTGCGGTTGTCGTCATGGGTGAATCGGCGGGTGTCTTTGAATTCACCGTAGGAGTCTTGCCCTCGACCGGTTTCTCTGATTGCTCACTGCTAAAGAGTTCAAAGATTTTCATAATCGGGCTGTCGGCCGTGTTGATCATCAATCGTCGATATGACGGAGACAGTTTCTGTAACAAAACGTAGCGAGCAAACTCATTGCCGTCTCCACTGAAAGCTTCTACGGATCGTTTCCAACCCGCAGCGTCCGCTTTATTCTGGAATCCGACCACTTCTGCATCCGCTGTCCCACGGGCGATAATCGCAGCCGCTTCGTCCTTGGCGGCTTCCAAACGCAATTTCGCGACTTCCAATCGCTGATTCGCCAGAGTCATTTCAACAGCCTGCTTTTTGTTGGCAGCCGTCGTCTTTTTGACGATTTCCTGATCGGCCTCGACCAGTTTCCCTTTTTGATCTCGTTCTTCTTCATCGATCCTGAGTTCCTTCTGTGTCATCTCTTCCTGAATCTGCTCCAGATACTTCAACTGATCTTCTTTGGCGAGTTCTCGCTCCTGCACTAGCTCCGAGATTTGAATGGGAGGATTGATACGTGTGATCAATGCCTGAATGATTTCAATCCCCAAAGGCTCACACGCTTCCCGCATTTGTTCCTGAAACTGTTCCTGAAATTTGATTCGTGTCTCACCACTGATCAGATCGCGACCTAACGTATTAGACCCTTGCAAACGGCAGAAACTGCGAGCATTCGGCATAATAATTTTGCGAATCACTTCTTCATCTATCGCATCTCCGTTGTCCGAATCGTTGTAAGTCACATAGACCGAGGCGGCTTCATCAGGAACCACACGAAATTCAATAATGCCATCCAATGACACCCAGAAACCGTCTTTGGTGGGGAACCCCATGTCTTTCTTCTCAGCCAAATTAAATCGCTGGCTTGTGCAATCAACCAGGCTGATGCGGGTCGCATACGGATTGATGTATTCCGTTCCTTCATCCAAAACCTGTTCCTGGACTCCTCGAAACCCTTCGGGGACAAGCAATTGGTTCGGATCTTCTGGAAGGGGACCAGCAAGATTCGTGATCACACCTCGGAAACCGGACTTAATTTCAACAGGCTCAAAGTCACCGATGATGACTTCGTACAAATAGGGATTTAAGAAGACCAATCCCGGACGTTTTACCTCGGGCATAATCCCTTTCGTGATCGGCTCGCCGTTCTCATCAACCTGGGCGAGAAACTCTCCATAGGGAAGATTTTCACCTGTTAAGCTCACCAAGATTCCAATTTTCCCGGCGGGAACTTCCGGGATTGTGTGATATTCCCAATCCCAGAAAAGCGGGTTTCGGAAATGCTTCCCGGCACGTAAGAATTCACGCTGAATCCCTTTGTGCTCAGCGCTGTCAGCGATTTCGCTACCGTTGTCCATATCCAAGCCCGTCTTCCGAATCAAAACCGCGATTTCATCATCGGCGACTTCAATGCGAAACTGAGAGTAGATAAACCAACTCCCCAGAATGACCAGCGCGACTAAGAACAATGAGTTAGAAAACCATTTCTTCAATTTTCCACCAATGTCGTTGCCTCGGCGACCTTGAGAACGTCGAGGATGATCTTCTGGAAAAACAACATCGTCTGCCATGATTTCTCTCCTGAGAATTCGGCGGGTATCCCACCATCAGAGTGAGACAAATGAAATTGATGAGATCGCTACAACAGCCATAACGTCTTCGAGCCCAAAATGGATCTTTGAGAAATCGAAAAGACTCTCGAAAGCTGCTGTTCTCCCTAATTTATCACACATTCCCAACCATCAAGGACTGTAATGCCGTGCGAATCACAACATATTACACATTGTCGCTATCCTGTTCCGTCTGTGGCAGTTAGGAATTTGCGAACGCCACTACAACCGTTATAAACAGCTCTATCTACCTGTGTCTCCTGCTCCACCCAGTTTTTGCAGTTTTTCAATCCCGAATATCTTCACAACGTCCGATAGGGGAAGAAGAGGGTCATTCCACCGGGAATTTCTCAGCCCATGATCAACGGAAGTCGGTGATCGAACAAACAAACGCTGCTCCCATGAATTACAGTCCTATGCGATACGATCTCATCATTACAGGAGAGACATCTCACGCTCAACGCGTGGCCTTGAAAGCCGCGCATGAGAATCGTTTGGTGGCGATTGTCCGCACCTCCCCCATGCTGGAATCTCTCTTTCAGTTCTCTTTGGAGAGTTGGAATTGGAACCAACCACAGTCATGGATGTCGCTGAAGAAACAGTTTCGACTTCATGAAAAGAAGAGTTCCCAACTCTACGCACAGGAAGGAATCGACTTAATTGAAGGTCATTCGCTGGAGATCAATCAAGATTTCATCTGCCTGTCCACTCGATGTGGAGAAATGCTGGAATTGCAGGCCGAAGAAGTCTTTGACGCAGGAGTCTCAAAAATTGTGCTACCAAGTTGGCTTCAATCAGAAGTACCACACGTCACTCCACTGACTCAGGTACCACGACTTGAGATGCTTCCAGAGTCGATCATGGTCGAAGGTAACACTTTGCCCGCACTTCGGTTTGCCGTCATGTGTGCCCGATTTCATCGAAATGTTGTCATCTCGAGTACCGGATGGAATCTTCCCGAGTTTGAATTCGAATTGGCCGAGTTAGAAGATGAAGCCAACCAGCGCGGCATCTTGCGACTGGATCAACAGAAGATGCTATCGGTCGCGGAAAGTCCTGCGGGCGAATTTGATTTCTGCCTGGTCACCGGGGATATCTACCGAACGGGGCTCTACGTGTTTGCCACCGAAACAACTCTCCCTCAACACAACATCGATGCACCACACCCCCAATTCTCACCCAACTTTCAAACATTGAGAGAGAAGTTTTCCTCAGCGGTTTTTTGAAGCAACACTCCCGCTGTTGATAGCGAATGACGGCTCTTTTGATAAACAGTGCAGTGCCGCATTCAGGTCGGGAGTCAGCGGCGCAAAAAACGTCATCCACTCTTCCGTAATGGGATGACAGAATTCGAGTCGATAGGCATGTAAGAAGTGACGTGTGAGTCCTGTGACCGGATCGACGCTGTTAGGAATTTCGTCTCCCCAATCACAACCTTCTGGAAAATCTGGCCGTTTCGGTTTCAGTCCACCAAGGGCCAAATAATATTCATCCCCGATGATGGGATGACCAACTTCTGCCAAATGCACTCGTATTTGATGATTGCGTCCCGTATAGGGCTTGGCTTCGACAAATGTGTGGTTGGCAAATCGCTTGAGGACTCGCACCCGAGTCCGTGAAGGCTTGGCATCACGCGCATCCGCCTTGGCCGACATAAGAATAGTATCGCCGGATGACTGCCCAATGGGATAATCAACCATCATCTCGTCTTGGGAAACGACACCCTCCGTTAACGCCAAGTACGCTTTCGAGACCCGTCCCGCCTGAAACTCGATCGAAACCAATCGATGAGAAAGATGATCTTTGGTGACGACAATCGCACCACTCGTCTGCCGGTCGAGACGATGAACAATCCCCGGACGCATCGCTCCCCGACAGATCGACTGATGATCCAAATGAGCTTGCACGTAATGACATAGCGTATCAGTCTGATATTCACCCACGGGATGACAGATCACCCCCGCCGGTTTATTGATGACCAGAATCCACGGATCTTCGTAGAGGATCTCCAGCTCGGCCGTTTGTGGAGCAATCAATTTATCGGGAGGCTCTAGTAGCCGTACGACGAGTCTTTGCCCAGGATAAAGTCGTTCGGTGTTCTCGACAACGCGGCCATCAATGGTCGCTCCCCCATGCTGGATCATTCGCTGAATTCGCCAGGGGCTATAATTGCGCAGGTGCTTTCCGAGAAACGTATCGACGCGGTTGCCGCTCAGATACTCTTCGACCGTCAATTCAATTGTTAGCGGTCCAGCCATGCGATTAACAGCGCTTCAAGATCAATTGATTCCCGTACCAATTCTCGCACACTCGCCAGACGAATGCCACGCCGGTTGAGATTGCCTTTTTTGATTCGCTTGTGACGGGCAAATGAGTCACAATAGAGCATCACAATCAATCAGGAGAACATTATGCAGGGGCGATTAGCGGGACTCATTTATAGCGGCATTTTGGCAACTTTATTCTTATCAACCATCAATCGATGTCACGCTGAGGAGACAGAATCGGTGTCAGAAGTTTATCAGAAGAAAGTTTACAAATCGGGTAATCAACGACTCCTGTACCGTTTCCTTTCCCCCCCAGAAATCAAATCAGGAGAGAAATACCCTCTTGTTCTCTTTCTGCATGGTGCGGGTGAGCGGGGTAACGACAACACCATACAGCTCGTTCATGGACTGTCGGAGTTCGTGAAAGTAGACAACCGGAGTGACTTTCCCTGTTTTGTGATCGCCCCTCAATGTCCTGCCGAGAAAAAATGGGTTGAAGTGGATTGGACAAAAACCGAACATGACATGCCCGAAAAAATGTCCGTTTCGCTCAAGCTCACCGATGAACTGCTGCAACAAATCTCGGAAGAGTCTCCGATAGACACCAATCGGATTTATATCACGGGGCTCTCAATGGGAGGTTATGGCACCTGGGATTTCATTCAACGCAAACCAAATTACTTCGCTGCCGCGATCCCGATTTGTGGAGGCGCGGACGAGAACTACGCCGACCGACTGATAAAGCTCCCGCTCTGGGCATTCCATGGAGATCAGGACAATGCCGTCCCCTTGATTCGGACAACACGAATGATTGCCGCTATCAAGAAAGCAGAAGGGAATCCCAAAATGACGATTTATCCTGGCGTGGGACACAACTCGTGGACGCAAACCTACGCCAATCGAGAAGTCTTGAGATGGCTCTTTGACCAACATCGCCATTCATCAAAATGTGAATAAAAAAGCCGCTGCCACTCAGAAGTGACAACGGCTTGAAATTACGACTAACATCAACAATCAGAACTCACCGACTGGCTGTCCATCAGAGACACCAATCAATCGTTCAAATGTACTGTCGACGGCATCCGTGAGGTTGTGATCGATATTTTCGCTGATGAAGCGAACACGACCATCACCCATGAGGAAGTGACATCCACCAGTGTGAGGACTGCTGAAACCTTGACGACCTGTTGTCGCTTCTACGTTGATTTTCACAAACCCACCACCGAACGCCATACCAAGATCGGTGTTAACAGTGTCAGTTGTTCCTTCAACGACATCATTTAAAGCACCGCCATTAAGGTCTTTCACACCGAAAAGAGATCCTGCGTAAGTGTTGACCTGACCGACTCGCCAGGCTCGTTCTCCGACCATGATCACGTTGCTGCTACCGTCTGTCATGTCGCGAAATTGACGGGTGCTGTTACGAAAGAACAGTCCATTCGCACCATTGGCAGGATTGGAATTCTGGTTTCGACGAAGTTGGCGAGAGTTATTCACAGCCACATAATTCGTCGTGGAAGGGAAGATCGGAGCAGCGTTGGAATCGTAGACAGCACGAATTTCTGGTGTCGTTGCACCAGTATCCATCGCATCATTGATCTGATTGCCGGTGTCTGAAGGACAGCGAAAACTGACAATCGCTTCGCGAAACAACGCAGGAGCAGCAGTCATCCGTTGTGATAATGTCACAGTTCCAACATTCAGTTGGTTATACAGAGGTGCTTGATCCATAAATGGAAACAGCATGACAGTCCACGACCAGTGACCTTTATTAGGACCAACAACAACCCCTTGATCGACGTACCCAGGAGGAAATGAGCGATGAGTGTCGTGATAGTTGTGCAGTGCCAAACCAAGTTGTTTGATGTTGTTCTTACAGGCAGAACGACGGGCGGCTTCACGAGCCTGCTGGACGGCGGGGAGCAACAAAGCAACAAGAACTGCGATGATCGCGATCACAACAAGCAGCTCGATGAGGGTGAACCCTCTGCGCAAACGGGGAGTCCGAATCATGTGGGTGGTTTCCTTAAAGAAAGAATTGTACGCGGGCAAACAAGCACTACGATAATTCGTAAATGCTGATATAGGTCTACCTTCGAGCAAAAGTCGGAACAATGCCCAACAAGCTTGGAGAAAGTATAGAGCCTGTCCTGAAACATCTATTTTAGTGAACGGTTTGGCCTGAGACTTGCATTAATGTCTCCTCCGAAAGG
>Ga0222718_10000046_pt1 | contig 125158 bp, 175 predicted proteins | sample C33_27DmetaG_FD_165045 | JGI IMG/M metagenome (GOLD analysis project Ga0222718, IMG submission 165045) | Estuarine water microbial communities from San Francisco Bay, California, United States - C33_27D | ecosystem: Environmental > Aquatic > Marine > Unclassified | place: USA: California...
TAAAGCCGCTTCTTTCCCAACGAGTTCAGCTCTCAGCTGTGCGGAGCGAGCCTTTTCATCAGCCTCCGCCTGGATCTGTTGCTTTTCGAAGTCACTTTGGGCCGCTGCCATCGCGGAAGCAGCCTCACCCTGGATTTTTTTAAGTTCAGCCTCAGCTTTCGAAGCAGCGCTCTGTGTCTGGTAGTAGAAAGCCCCCGCCATCACGGATATGACACAAAGGAAAAAGAGCACAATGTATAAAGTGGTGTTTCCACCCCCAGATTTAGCCCCTGGGGCAGGTCCTGGTGGCGGCGCCATCATCGGATTAAAGTCCATCTTTATATATTGTGAGATTATTTATTTGATTTCGTTAAGCCTCTTACATCTCCTCATCATCATCCTCATCCTCCATCTCCCCTGTATCGGCGTCACCCTCGAGTTCGGCCAGGAGATCCGCAAGCTCAGCTTCGGTGTTGTCAGCATCACCACCCTCATAACCCTCAGTCTTCAGACGACCCATCAGCTGGAGAATAATGACAGCGACAAGAGCACCGATCGCAACGTACATAGCAATCTTAGATGTATCGTTCTTCATTGTTTTACTGTTAACAAATATTTTTTTCATCCAATATATTAAATGACTAGACCTATACAAACCGTCCTGATGGAATCTCTCATCATTGGAATCATGAATGCTGTACTCATCCTGGGTGTTGGCAAACTCAACCTCAAGATTGATACCCCAATGATTCATCTCATCGCCGGCGCCCTCATCCACATCATCTTCGAATATACAGGGGGAAACAAGTGGTGGTGCACACAAACTTACAAACTATAATGCACCCTCATGTAATCCTGTCTCTCCCTGACATCAACCAACTCAATCTCCAGATCCCTCTTCAACTCCATCGCATCGCGCCTCATCACATCGATGCGATGGTTTTCAAACATCTTGTAGTCATCATAAATCTTCTTCTCAAACTTTTTACTCGTGAGTTCCTTGCGTTCAGCTGGTGACAAATTGACCCAGTTCGTAAGTCGCACATAGTTTTCAAAGGTGGCTTCACCTGCTTCAACTTCTTCAAAAACATCAATGTCAAAGATTCGTGTATGAGAAGTAAAATGTTTCATGGCGGCTGCCCTGACCTTCTTAGTGATGCGCTGAATAGGTTTTAGGGTTGTCAATGTTTTTTTCAACACCCGAATATCTTCATTAAGATGTCGAAGACGCTCCTCATTCTGTGTCCACTCATCGTACCATTCAGGGCGCCAGGGTTCGTCTTCTGAATCACTTTCACTCTCGCTTTCACTTTCACTTTCACTTTCATTCACAATTCGATGAACACCTAGTTCACCCGGAAGAACTACCTGGAAAGGAACTCGGCGGTCATTAGTCTTGGGTATGTTGTCATGAACCTGTTTGAGGTTATCACACATTTCCAAGTAGGTGCCCTCAGGGATCAACTTGGAAATGTCGTCGAGACATTGCATAAGACTCCGGAGATTCTCCATTTTGGAAACTTATTTTTTTTTGGTACCCCAGATTCACTTAGGTTTTTAATTTTTTGATAAATGCTGCCAATAGGTACATCACTGGGGGTAAAGAGAACGAACCCATCGCAGTCATGAACGCAGCACTCGCATCCTCAGGTGTCTTGATTTCACCATTGATAACCTTAGAAATGGATGTCTCCATCAACTTGTCAACGGTCGTATCAATAGGTTTAACAATCACAGGTATTGCCATGACTCCAATAAGTGTAGGTAAATAATGAAGTTCATCCAAGTTTCTGTCAGCTATGACGTGAGCCGCAGCGTTCACAATCACACGAATGATCGAACCTGGCCAAAACACAGAAGCAAGCATCTGCCACGTCAGAGTCTCCGTAGAAATTCTGAGAGTGTCTATGATTTTGTCCTCTTCTTCGGCAGCATCAAACGCCTTTTGTCCCTTGTCGATCGTGTCGAACATGACATAAGACGCGGCGACACAGTAGGACGCGGGAAGACCCCATTCAGGTAGATACGACGTAAAGGCTTCACCAAGCTCATTTGCGTACCCCATGTACCGTAAGGAAGTTTCACGGTAAGGGTCGACATTTTTATATGCTGTAGAATAAATTTTGAAACGCTTCGCACGTTTCGATGGTAGTATTGGTCTACATGTAGCTAGAGCTAACATTATCTTTTCAGATCTCCAAATCTTTATCTTTTTAACATCTTAGGTTTCGTAATTTTATCACGAATGTTGTTTGTCAAGTTGTACCCCGTCAACTCCTTGAAGAGTTCCTTGTTTCCATTCATAGCCGCCAGACGAGCCTTCGTCGCCGATGGTGCAGAATTGGGACGCTTGAGAGCAACCTTATTGAACGGTAAGAACTTGAAAGAATTCTTACGATTCTCACCAACAATCATGATAGAATTCGAACCAAAGTTTCCGGTAATCTTCGCGATGCTCCTATTCTTAGCCGACGACATGAAGGTCACACCGGGGAACCATCTCCTCAAAATACGCAACTTGTTCGCGACTGGGAGGGGGTTCTTCATGTTCCCCACAGAATGTGAAACGACTATGACAGGCTTCTTCTTCATCCTATTCGCCTTCTTGATAATCTCCTCAATCATCATCTTATGACCGAGGTGTGGAGGGTTGAAACGTCCATATGTGAATACCACGTCCATTCTTGCACTATACTGAGATTTTTTACACTTCATCAAGTCTGTCATCCGACTGCTCCAACCACTCAAGTCTCTTTTCGACAGCTGCGCGATACCTGAGTCTAAATTCATTCTCTGTATCCACGAACGCTCTACACATTGATTGTAGATCCTTCTCAGAAAATTCAATCTCGACATCATCGTCACTGAGACCATGCATATAGCAGTAATGTTTAATCACCCTATTCCTCACCTTCTTGGTGATACGCTTGATGGGTTGCGCCTCTACGAGCTCCTTCCGTAGATAGGTTATCTGTCCCTGTATGAAATCACTGTCTATGTTGAGAGCTTTATCGAAGTAGTAGTCGTAAAAATACCGAAAAGTCTCTTGGGTTTCACCGATGGGGTGTATCCTAAAATCTTCGTAATCAAAGAAGTACACCGGATCCGCCCTCTTATTGTACGCATTCTTCAAGTGTTTACACAATTCGAGGTAGTCCCCCTCAGGCAAGACACTTGAATGTCTGTCTATAATTTGCATAGCCTGAAGCAAATCATCCATCCTTAAAGGTATCTATTTTAATTTGTTTAATTAACTTAACGAATGTATGACAAGTCTGAATGTCAGACAGGTGTCGTACATATAGGTTATGGGAACTTTCATAGGGCCCACCAAGCCATGTACATAGATGAGTACATGGAAAAGACGGGAGATCTCAGATGGGGAATCGTCGCCGTCAACCTTAGGAATGAAGGATTTCGTGAAATTGACGACTACATCGTAAAGACTCCATCTGAATATAGGGTTGTCAGGTCACACCTCGATTACGTCGACTGGACGAAGAATAGAACGATCGCTAAACACATGCTCGCTTTACCGAGTGTTCACCTCATCACTATCACCGTCACAGAGAGTGGGTACGCACCAGGATCTCCTCTCTTTGAGTACTTGGCATGTGGCCTCAGAAACCGTAAAACACCTGTGACTGTCATGTGCTGTGACAACATCCGCCAGAACGGTATCACCCTCGAGACACAGTTCCTAGCATACCTTTATCACACGAACCAACATGAACTTGCCATATGGATTCGTGAAAATGTCAAGTTTCCTTCGTGTATGGTTGATCGCATCACACCCCGAACAACTGATATCCTTCGAGAAGAAGTTGAAAAAAGATTTCCGGGTTATGGACACAATGCCGTCCAGACGGAAGAGTACAGACAATGGGTCATAGAGGACAACTTTGCTTCAGACTTTCCAGACTTGACACAAGTTGGAGTTGTCATCACGAAAGATATTGAGCCATACGAAGAGACCAAGATTCGTATCCTCAACGGTGGTCATACATCCCTCGCCTATCTCGGTGCTCTCTCGGGCTACGAGACTTTCGACGAAGTCATGAATGACCCGACACACCGTTGCCATTTCAAACAACTTCAGTATGGTGAGATTATCCCCTCCATTGAAGGTGAACTCCCCTTTGACATTTTTGAGTACGTCGACAAAGTTGAAGAGCGCTTCTCGAACGCAACCAATGTCGACGAACTTGACAGGATTTGTATGGATGGATTTACAAAGTTTCACACATTCGTTGTACCCTCACTTCGAAAGTGTCTCGAGCAGGGAAAGAAACCTATAAACATCTACAAAGGGATCGCTGCATGGTACATCTACTCAAGAAGGTTTGCGAGAGGGTGTACCAAAATCAAGTACAACGAACCCAATTGGACACTCCTCGAACCCCTCTTGAGGGATGGGGCTGTTGATGCATTTGTTTCTAATGAGCGTCTCTGGGGTGACATTCCAAAAAGATTTATTTCATTTACACGAGACTTGAAAACTATTCTACTCTCTCAAACATACGAACATGAAATTGACCTACTTGGTAATTATATTTCATAAACGAGGAACATAACGCTTACTGACGTCGTCATAATGTACAAAACTTGTTATCATGTATTTAGCACCTTTTTCAACTACCTGGCCACGATGAGCGTGGACCCATGTAGTGGGAAAAAATACAACCTTTCCAGCTTCAGGTTTAATTTTTTTATCGTTTAAAAATTCTGTACAGGCTTCGTGATCATTTAAATAAATAATAAGATTACAAATACGACCTGTAGAGGGGTTATGATCTATATGCCAGTGGAAAAAATCCCCAACTTGATATTTTCTCAATGTAAATGTATTTCTAACTACATTCTCTCCAGTGAGTAGATCGTCTACGATATATGCTTTGTCTTCTCCAAATATATTTGATTTCAGGTATTTTTGGTAGTCTTTAAAAGCTTTCGTAAATGCATTGTTTATACGGATAGATTCTGCACCCCAATTACCAATCTCTTCTATTGATAAATCTGTACACCTTTTCACTTCAGGATTTATAGCACCACTTTGTAGTTCTCCTGGTCGCCTTCTAGAATCACTCTCAAACTTTTCGATTATTTCCTCGCATACCGTCTTCGGTATCATGTCACGGACTTCATATATATACTCCATGTATTTATGAAATATAAGGTCTTTTTTTTTAAATATATTAACAAAGGCGTGTGCGATATATCAATGTGTCGAATCACATCACTTCTTCCTCATCATCTTCACAAGCTTGGCAAGGTGCGTCAAACATGTGACAGGTGTGTTCACCATTTTCAACCATCTCACGAACATCAGGGTCGTGCATGATATCGTCATCGTCATCATCATCGTCGGGTGGGTTCAGTACAACCTCTTTGCGTGTTACCTTTTTGGACTCGAGTTCTTTGACACGCTGCCGAAGTCTCTTGATTTCTCTGTCAAAATCCTCTTCAGTCCAGTCATCAAATTCGTTCGGGGAGGGCTTCATCTCAACGAAAATACCAGGAGGGAGTGGGTGGCTTCGGGAAGTTCCCATGTTTTTCTTGAAAATTACAATGTTTTGATTCTACTTAGGTAACTTTATCTTCCTCAATTTAAAACGTACATTTCCATCCGAAGGAGGAAGTTGAATCATACCATTCCGCATAGGTAAACGCTTACCGTTTGAGTCAGAGGTCTCCATGATGTATAGAAAATACTCTTCGAAATATTTCCATTGAGCCGTCCTACGATTCGACTTGGGAACATACTCATGAATCACTCCCCAGATAAACTTTTTAATGTATTCGAGGCGTTCACGCGGGTCTTTGGGACCAGGTCTGAGGATACCGAGGTCAGTCATCATAATGAGAAATGACTCCATGTAACAGAAGTGGTGTTGGGAAAGTTCATCGTATTGAGAAATGACAAATGCCTCCTCCAACTTCTTTTGAGAAAGACCCATCGAGTTCTTATTCTTAAAATTGGCAAACGACTGCGAAACAAAACCACCCGTGGGTTGTGGGTAACATCCATTCAACGGTTTCATAGACAGTTTATATCTACGACTGAGTAACGAACGGAGTGGTTCTTCGAAATCCGAATTTTCATCCGTCATCGAATCATAAATTACAGCCGTTTTATTGTCATGATCGACTTTAGCCATGCCGTAATGCCCCGAACCATCCGGATAAGAATGTTCCATCAAAATATACTCAATACCCTTGACTTCATTAGACGCTGTGCGCTTCCTTTCCATCGCACTGGTCTTACGGTATGAAAATTTGAAATCTTTTCCAGATTCCTTTTTAATGTCTTCTCCAAACCTCACAAAGAAACCATCCTTGTGAAGGTAATCCTTTGCCATTTCGGAAGCATCCTCTATAGCCATGAGATTACGAGCTCTCGCATTTGTGGTAATTCTCGATTCGATGTAATCATTTTTGTCAATTTCTGGGGTTTCATCTTTGATTTTCAGGAGTCTGTTTCTGATGGAAATATCCTTAATCAACTTGATAGGAACAAGTGACATTTATATTTTTTTTTGGTATTATAATTTCTAAGCTTGACTTAGGTATGGAACATGTACGAAAGATCATGGAAATCATGGATGACGAGATGTTCCCAACGAAGAGAGAATGGGTATATGTGAAAATATGCAACGAACTCAAACAAATACATATTCAATTACAAGAATTGTCAAGACTGAAAGCACTACATGCACCAGCTACTATTGACCCTTCTGCGTGCATAGAACCACGCACATCAGCTAGGGTGGATCCTTCCGCACCACCGTCAGGCTGCCCATAATTGTGTATAAAACTCGTACAATCTGTGATATGTCTCTTCAGGTAAATTGTGTTTAGTCCTATCGGTGATAAACTCGTCTCTGAATTTCTCAATGATATCATTCATGGAGTTCCCGTCATCGGTCGTACTCCATTCCGCATGTAAATCTTGAAGAAATGCATTCAAACCGGGATGAGCAAGTTCTTCGTCATCATCCAGATCCATCCATCGCTGAAAAATGTGATTTTCTGGAACATATGTAATGGGTTCATTTTGGTCTAGAAGGAAAGGGGGTGGTTTTACTTTGTCTCGCAGCTCCTTGATGGTATCACACATCTCGAGGTAGTCCCCCTCTGGGATCACACTCGAGTTCTTGTCGATGAGATTGATGAGTTTGTGGAAGAGATCCATTTTGCATAAAAATTACATACTATCGAGACCACTTAGGTTCATACTAGACTTGGAACTTCCTTTAAAAAAGTTCTCGATACTCTCAAATTCTTTGAACAAGGGGGTGATGTCGTCATTCTTGTACAATGCCATACGAACATCATCATTCAACTTCGAAATTCTATCGTACATTTTTTCATCCCACTTCTTCTTCGTTACGAAAGACATGAGTCGTTTGCATTTCGTAATGAGGACTTCAAGATTTTCTCGACGATCCTGTGATGACATGGTAGGTATCTGAATATAACGTTTCTCACCACAGTCATTCACAGCTTCGATAGTCCTGTAGCCGACATTTCTTCGAACAGGTTTCGGGGCAAAGAAGTCGGCAACCGAGTGTATAAAATTTTGCATTTCCTAGGAGTAGGTGGAGGTTCAATTGGCTGTGTACAGTGAAGTACTTCTTCCCAAATGAGACGCTGAACGTCGGCACACAAAGGTTCAGTCGCTTGCAGAAACGCGATACGGTATTCGTCCGTAACAAGTGGGAAGTGGTATTCTTTCATTATTGTTTTTCTTCGGGCTCAATGTCTTCACTTAGGTTTCTTTCGAGCCTCATCTGTTCAAGCTGAACATCGAGGATGACACGAGTTGGTGCATTCCATAGAGCCATCTTCAACCACCTATATGTTGATTCCATGTAGTACGGACCCATCCCGACCATGGTATTAAAAATGGCTGTGAGAAGCATCTTTACATATCTATGGGTTCTTCTTTTTATATGAGTTCATCAGCTTGCAGAAGTCGTAAACAGTGTATATAAAAAAACTTCCCGTAAGGACAATCGTGTTCCTCGCAATTGCAGGAACCATATTATTATGTTAGATATTAGTAGAATGTCTTTAGAAGACATACCTAAAAAGGTTCAGTACGTTGTCGTAGATTCTTTATTCGTGAATGGTACAAACAACTCCTTCTCTCTCGATCTTACCCTAAAGTCAAACACGCATGTCGAAGACATGGGTCGAGTCCTGGGTATCAGATTGGTAGACTTTTATGTTACCGATATCGGTGAAGACGATGTAGAAGTGGCGCAATCCGACATTATAGCCAAGTATTTAGACATCGTGTGTCCCGATATTCCCAAACCTGCACAGATGCTCGATGAACGTCATGGGCAAGTGTTTGCGAGAATACCACTTGAGAGACATTACAGTGGAAATTCCACAAGCATTGTTAAAGATAAACACTGGCGGGATTTTAACCGACATCAATCGGCATATTTTAATCCAATATCAATTAAACAGTTAAATTTTAAAATTTACGAAAAGCGTGATGACGGAACATATACATCTCTTCAATCAGATGCTAAATGGTACATGATCTTAGAAGTTACCACACAAAATGTTAAAGAAAAACCTAAAGATCGTGAACTTCAAATTCTTCAAGCACTAGAGAAACTTCTCAAAAAAATTGATACACTCAACCAAAATGTTCAGAAGTTGCCCGATAAACCCCCAGAGGAAAACCCTAAAAAATTCTCATTTGGTCTTTTAGTCGCCATTTTGGCTTCACTTCTAGGTGGCTTCATATGGTGGGTCAATAAAAGTTCTGCGTAAAAAGTATGGGAGGTAAAAAAGGACGTCGTCTTAAAATTTCACTCTCATCGTCTTGTGATACTGAATATTTCGAGGAAGAAATGGAACTTGAGGAAGTGCATCCAGTTGTAGTTCCAAAGAGTGATAATCAGAGAAATTACAACCGTGTGTTGTACAGTATTAACAAACCCATGATATTCGCAGTGGGACCAGCGGGGACAGGGAAAACAATGTTGGCGTGTTGTGCAGCCATACAGGGATATAACGACCGAACATATAAGCGAATCGTGATGACTCGCCCAGTCGTCTCCGTGGAGGAGGACATTGGATTTCTACCAGGTACCATGGAAGAGAAGATGGATCCATGGACAAGACCCATCATGGACATCTTTGCCGAATATTACACACAAACTGACATCCAATACATGATCAAAGAGAAAATCATAGAAATTTGTCCTCTCGCATACATGCGTGGAAGAACCTTCAAAGATGCCTTCATCATCGCAGATGAAATGCAAAACTCTACCCCTAACCAGATGAAGATGCTCCTCACCCGTATAGGTGAAGGTACGAAGATGGTCGTGACGGGTGATCTCAGACAACATGACAGGAAGTACGAAGAAAACGGTCTCAAGGATATATGCGAACGTATCTCGGGTAAAAACCATAAACGCATCGAATATATCCAGTTTGACTTCAAAGATATTGAGAGAAGTCCCCTCGTTCGGGACATCCTAGAAATCTACGGAGACTCGTAGGCATCCTCACCATATAGATCCTTAATAATCTCGATGACATCTTGAGCATCCTTGTGAGCCGACTGAGTTGAGCGCAACATCCACTTCGCGTGCCTCTTAATCTTTTGTTCAGCTTCCTTGTGTTTCTTCAACTCTAATTTCAATTTTTCAATTTCAGTATCCCTGTGGTTTTCCACTTCAGCCTTCAATTTTTCAGCCTTCACATGAGAAGCCGCTTTTACGACAATCGGGCGCCTGGGTGTTTCGGGTGAGTACTGACGCCAATGTCTCTCATTCGTGTTATAAATACGCAACGGGGTAATAGCCAGCATGTATTTATAATAAGGATTACAACTTTATATTCATTTAAACGACGGAGGCAGTCACAACCTTCTTTTTGGCGGGAGCCTTCTTGGTGGTAGTGGTGGTCGTCTTGGCAGGGGCCTTAGTGGGAGCAGCTTCGGTGGCAGTGCACTTGCACTTACACTCACCAGCGGGACCAGCGGGGCCAGCGGGACCGGTGGGGCCAGCAGGACCGGTGGGGCCAGTGGGACCCTGGGGGCCAACACCACCAGCGCCACCACCAGTGCCACAGTTGTCAACCATCTTGAGAAGAAGGGTGTAAAGACGACCCTTATCGAGGCGAGTGCGCTTCAACTCCTGTTCAATTTCTGTGCGAATAGATTCCATTGTACTATACATAAAAGAAAGATTATCTTTAAACATAATGATTGTGATCGGTCCTGAACTAAACACGGGTATCGGTCACCATGCAAAAAAGTACGTGGAGTTGTTTCTTCCAGATTCCCACTATTATGTATTCGGTAGCAAACTCCCTGAGAGTGAACATGGTTTAGTTTTTACACTCCCACTTAAACATCACCTGGAGTATATCAAGTATGCGAAAACGCGGGTAAAAAATCTCGCCTGCATGACTGTGTGTGAAACTGAAACCGTTCATGAAGACTATGGCCTCATCATGAAAGAGTTCAAAAGGATCGCAGTGCCAAGTGAATTCTGCAAAAGAGTTCTCTCCCGACAGTTTCCAGATAACAAGTTCTACCTGATTCATGCACACATTCCACAACCCCGTGAAAAGCCATACACGTTTTACCACATCGGTAATATCATGGATCCTCGCAAAAAGTTTCGTGATGTTCTTCAAGCTTTCATTCGCCTGAATGAACCCAATACACGCCTGGTCATAAAAGCCACCGCTAAGACGGACGTACACATTCAACTTCCCAGGGTTGAAGTCATCAATGGTTTACTCACGGATGAAGAGATGGATCAACTCCATGAACGCTGTGATTGTTATGTAAACTTCTCTCATTCCGAGGGTGTGGGTATGGGTGCCGTCGAGGCCGCACTTCGTGATAAAGCTGTGATCATCACAAACTATGGTGGGGCGTCAGAGTATGTGAAAACACCTTATACGATTGATTGTGAACTTCAAGAGTTGGAGCAGGATGATTTCCTCTTCAAAAAAGGTATGACTTGGGGTAAGCCAAACTTTGACCAACTCTTGGAGTTCATGAGACACGCCTATGAGAACCGTGTTCGCACGATGGACCATGAACACACAAAGAAACTCGTGGGACGAGAGAATGTTTTAAAGGAGTTCATCCTGAATGTAATTGGTGGCGAGGACAATTAGGCCAATGAGAATGGTTCCACTCATCATTGATCCCTTCTGTGAAATTATAGTCATCACAAGATCGTCGATGACTTGGATACCAGTGGGCTTTTTAGCTATACGAGGAATGATAGTGAGTATAGTGATGTAAAGTGCCATCGCTATTATTACAGGTCTAAGACTCTCTTGGTCTAACATCATCTTTCTATTAGTCGTTGATTTTAATTTTGCTCACATCAACCTTCATCCCCAACTGCGCATGCTTTACACTATGCTTTTTGCAGTAGTCTCCACACACAGCCTTGAATGTACACGGTTTCCCAGTCATCGTCGTCGCACAACAGGTCTTCTTTGCTTTCCTTTGCTCATTCACCACCTCGGGAGGCTTGTCAATCACGATAATCTGTCGGTCATCCTTCTTCTTCTCGTGTTCGAGGTACTTCTTCTTCATGATCCAAGTTGCGTTCGCAAGCTTGACACACTTTTCATCTGGCTCGCTGATGCGGTACATCTTAGCCGCATCAGCGAGGCAACGGTCCCAAAGGTGATCACGGATAACTTCCATTTTTGATTTCTTGATTTTTACATTTTTACATCTCCACTTAGGCTTCTCCTCCGATTTCAGCCAGGTAAATATCAACCTGACCCGCGAAATCGGGACATGTTTCTGTAGTCTTCTTAGTAACACTATCCTGAACATTGATGACATGCTCCTTGAACTTCTTGACATCTATACCCGTAGCGTTATGGATTTGGGACTCGGTAGCAATATCCTTGAGTGCATAGAGGTACGCCGCCGCGTAGTTGGCGTGAAGAATCGCCACAACCGGAGACTTGTCTTGTTGCGCTGCAGTAGCATAACGAGCAGACTGGCGGATAAGCTTCTCGATGGACTTGTTCATACCCCTCGTCTTGTTCTGCATCATCAAGAAAAGAACAAAGATGGCGGCTATCAGGTAGAGGTACATCTCTTACTTTACCTCAAGAAAGTTTTGGCAGTCCTGCATCGTCTTCACGTGATCACCTTCATCATTGCGAACGTTGACGAAGACATCATACAAGTTGTTGACATCGTCGTAATAGTTGGCAGCCACAGCTGGTGGTTTCTCAAGGGAGAGACTCGCTTTGTTTTGTTTGAGGAATTCATCATAGGTATGATAGGCATGTTCCTCCACCTGTTCAGAGAGATTGTAGGCCATCCTCGGTGACACCACATATAGAAGGCATGTCAACCAGTAGTATGCAAAGGCTGAGTGCTGTGCGAAAAATCTGTCAACAAAGCGCTCATCACCACCCAAGTCTTCCATGATGAGAAGGTGGTGGTACTCGTTCATTGTCTGTGCGAAGTGTGTCTCCAAGAAGTCAGCCTTTCGCCACACACCTAGGGACTCATACAAGTGTAAAACTGAGACAAATGAAAAGTAAGGGACACGGGCGACCGTCTCGAGGACATAAAACCGGGCATAGTCACGATCCTTGTACACCCTGTCGATGACCTTCACAGCTGATTTGACGACCACCTTGTTGATACGCTTCTCGAGTTTGACGGTAGGCTGAACAGATGCGAGGGTGAGCATATATTTTGTATGGATGTTTATTTTTAAATTTAACCTAAGTTAGAAACATTTATTGTAATACATCCAAGAAAAATGAAGACCACCCTGAAAGATCTCATCGATGCGGGTATCGTTTCACCCGGTCCAAGAGCATTGGCCATGAGCTATAAAAGTGTGACTGTCCACATAGATCTTGATGAGGACGGGAGACTTATTTGGAACGGTGAAACTTACCCTAATCCTTCGAACTTTTCCCTGAAATTCAAACGGCGCATAACCCCCCAGATTCAAACCGATAACGGTTTCCAGTCAATTTCTTACGGTGGCAAAGCTCTCAATCAGTATGTGAATCTTTTCAAGGTTCAGATGGAGATCAAAATCTTGAAGAAGGAACTTCAATTGTTTTGTGACATACACGATTTAGAAACTGAGCCAGAACCAGAACCAGAACCAGAACCAGAACCAGAACCAGAACCAGAACCAGAACCAGAACCAGAACCAGAACCAGAACCAGAACCAGAACTGATCACGAAGTATTTTGATGGTCGAAGTACAAGACCCCTATGCCGTCACTCTTACAACGCGAACAGGTCTAAATATGGAATTCCTTGTAGTGAGCATGTCTCTGACTGTCGATGTCCTATCCACAGATCTAAAACTTTCTGGAGAAGACTTACTAATGAGGCACTTAACCTTCGCAAAAAGAGTATCGTAAATAACCCAGTCTACTCGAAATTAATTGTTGGACTACCCATACACGAGTACCACACTTTCCTTGAAAATCGGTTCAGACAGACCTTTCGTGGTATTTTACCCCAAGAAGTGCTCGATAAGAAGTATCATCAACTATGTGAAGATAATTACGTCTTGGATGAATGGTATCCCAGATGTGAAGGAAAACATCTGAAGGATCCAAATGAGATCGCTCGTTTTTTGGCCAAAGTATTCAATCACCAAAATACACAACTCATCCTACACAACAACGAACACGCCAGACAATTTGGGGTCGACATTGATCAGCATCAGATGCTGATCAATGGTTCGAAGGTGGGGATTGTAGAAGAGTCGGCAAAAAAGAATTTTGATAAAATCGTACCGAGTGAGGAAGCAATTTCATATATGTTGGATTTTGTGAATAATTTTATAGAAAAGGAAGCCTAAGTTAGAGACATTTATTGTAATACATCCAAGAAAGTATGGAGAGTGTCCAAAAGCTCACCCACATCGAACACATTCTCAAGAGACCTGACTCATATGTCGGTCCAGTTGAGCAGGGTACCGAACCCTACTGGATCCTCGATGGTTCTACTTTCACCAAGAAGAACTTGAAGTATTCCCCAGCCCTCTTGAAAATCTTTGATGAAATCCTCGTCAACGCCATCGACCGCAACTCCCTCCACCCCAAACAGGTCAGTTCCATCTCCGTCGCCATCGATAAGGAAACGGGTTCCGTGACCATCGAGAATAATGGACCTCTCGGTGGTATCGGTGTTCGTATGCATGAGAAAGAGGGTCTCTGGAACCCTGAACTTGTGTTTGGACATCTCCTTACAAGTACCAACTATGATGACACTCAAAAAAGGATTGTTGGAGGTCGCAATGGCTACGGTGCCAAGTTGGCGAACATCTACTCGAGCGATTTTGCAATCGCGATCAAGGATAATGAGACGAAGCAGACTTATACCCAGAAGTGGTCAAAGAACATGACTATCTGCGACCCACCAAAAATCAAAAAACACTCGGGTGCCACGTCATCGGCTGCTATCACATTCACCCCAGACTGGAAACGGTTTGGGATGTCCAAGATGGACGATACCATTTACAACATTTTCCAGAAACGTGTTTGGGATGCAAACATCTGTACGACTCAAAACTGTAAAGTAAAGTTCAACGGTGATGTTCTCCCCAAACAAAACTTTGAAGCCTATGCCAAAATGCATGAAGGTGTTCAAGAAGTTGCCTCTGTGTCTGGAGACCGCTGGTCGGTGTGCATCGGTCCCTCTGAGAACGGTCTCGAGCAGGTTTCTTTCGTCAACGGCATCTCTACCATGAAGGGTGGCACTCATGTCGACCATGTCGCTAACCACATCGCCAACGGAATCATTGATGACATGGCGAAGAAGATTAAGTTGAAGCCTCAACAGGTGAAGAACGCTTTTACCATCTTCGTGAAGGCAACCCTCGAGAACCCAACTTTCTCGAGTCAGGTCAAGTCTGAGTGTACATCGAAGTCCCAAGAGTTTGGTTCAAAGTTTGAACCTCCCAAAAACTTTGTGAAGAATGTTCTTAAGACGGGCATCGCCGATGAACTCACGGCGCTCTCAAAGTTCAAGGAGATGAAGGAACTCAAGAAGACTGATGGAGCCAGGAAGTCTAAGATTACTGGTATCCCAAAGTTGGATGACGCGAACAAGGCTGGAACGGCTCAATCTGGGAAGTGTACCCTTATCGTGACAGAGGGTGACTCAGCGAAGACTCTCGCTGTCGCTGGCCTCTCTGTGGTGGGTCGAGATCATTATGGTGTCTTCCCTCTCCGTGGCAAGTGCAAGAATGTGAGGGACTCTTCGGTGGCACAGTTGACCTCCAACCAAGAGTTTAACGATCTCAAGAAGATTTTGGGTCTCCAACAAGGGAAGGAGTACACGAGTGTCTCTGAGCTTCGTTATGGTCGCCTCATGATTATGACAGATGCGGATAATGATGGGTCCCACATCAAGGGTCTCATCCTCAACATGATTCACTACTTCTGGCCAAGCCTCCTCAAGTTGAACTTTGTGGTCTCAATGGTGACACCAATCATTAAGGCTACGAAGGGTTCTGACACCAAGTCTTTCTACACCGACTCAGCTTTCCGTACATGGTATGGTTCGGGGAAACAGGGGTGGAAAATCAAGTACTACAAGGGTTTGGGTACTTCTACCTCAGCCGAGGCTCGTGAGTACTTCAAGAAAATTCAAGACCTCACTGTGAAGTTTGATGTAGACATGATGACAGACGACTCTATCATTCTTGCTTTCGACAAAAAGAAGGCGGATGCACGCAAGTCGTGGCTTCTCGAGAGCACTGCCAAGGAGGCTGGTCAACTCGAGGTTCCGTATGGTGATGTGAAGCAGTTAGATATCACTGACTTTGTACACAAGGACCTGGTGAATTTCAGTCTCGCAGACCTCAAGCGCTCCATCGCTCATGTGGCGGATGGACTCAAACCTTCCCAGCGTAAGGTTATGTACTCCTGTTTCCAGAAGAACCTTCGTGATGAAATGAAGGTGGCACAGTTGGCAGCTTATGTGGCTGAAAAGAGTGCCTACCACCACGGTGAAGTTTCCCTTGCAGAAACCATTGTGAAGTTAGCGAACGATTACACAGGTTCGAACAACATCAATCTTCTTGAACCTTGTGGTCAGTTCGGTACACGACTCATGGGTGGTAAGGATGCGTCTCAAACGAGGTACATCTTCACGAAGCTCACGAGGGAGGCTCGAAAACTCTTCGATCCCAAGGATGATGCCATCCTCAATTACTTGGACGATGATGGTCGCTCAATCGAACCAGACTTTTACATGCCTACCCTTCCCATGGTTCTTGTGAATGGGACGGAAGGGATTGGGACGGGATTCAGTTGCTATGTACCACCCTTCAACCCCGATGACATCAAGGAAAACATCAAGAAGATCCTAGGTGGTGAAGAGCTTGTACCCATGAAACCATGGTTCAGGGGTTTCAAGGGTAAAGTGTTCAAGGATGAGGGAGGTCTTTGGGTGACTGAAGGTATATGGAGAGACACTGGTTCTAGGCTCAAAGTGACAGAACTTCCCCCGGGTCGTTGGACCCAAGATTATAAGGAGTATCTGGATACCCTAATGGAGAAGAAGACGATTACGAACTACACGAACAACAGTACCACGGAGGATGTGGACTTTGAAATCTTTGGGTACTCGGGAAAGGATCTCATCAAAGACTTGAAAATGCGAAAGACTTTTCACACATCAAACATGCATCTGTTCCACCCCACTCGAGGTATTCACAGGTACACAACCCCCGAAGAGATTCTTCGAGACTTTGTAGAGTTGCGCCTTGAGCACTATAAGAAGAGGAAGGCACACCTCATCGATGTCCTTGAAAAGAGGGCTGAGATGTGTGGGCACAAGTCGAAGTTTGTCTCTATGGTGATTGAGGAGAAGTTGGTGGTCTTCAAGAGGAAGAAGCAGGATCTCGAACAGGAGATGTCTAGGTACTTTCCCAAGATTGATGGAAACTGGGACTACCTCCTAAACACCAAGACAGTCGAGTATACGGAAGAGCGCGTCAAGGCACTCATGGATGAAGCGAAGCAGGCCAACATTGATCTAGAGCGTATGCTTAAGACGAGTCATGTGACAATGTGGAAAACGGATATTAAAAATATGTGAGCAGTAAGTAGATATGGGTGAGGCTGCTAAAATTTCCCTCAAAGCTATTGGAAAGCAGGATACACACCTTCTTTCCAAAGACCCAGAAGATTCATTCTTTAATTACAAAGAGGATAAAGTACACTCGGAGTTTAGGAAATATCACAGATCGCGGAACGTTGTTAACCCTGCCGGTGTTCCAAATTGGCCATTTGGACAGACGATCAAAGTTGAGTTCAATCCCCAAAATATGGGTGATCTTTTGAGTAATATGTGGTTGAGTGTAAAAATGCCCGGGCTTCGGAGTCCAACTGTTGGAAACTACGCAGACCAACTGGGGCGTCACATTCTCAGAAGTATCACGATGTATGTAGATGACTTGGAAGTTGAAAAGATTCACGATGATTGGGGTGTAATCTATGATGAACTTTATTTAGAAGTTTCCGAGAAGGTTGCGAATAGATTTCTTGTTAATAGAAACATAGGCTACGATGATTCAACTCTTTACCCAGCACTCGCCGAATACGATTCGGATCTTATGATTCCTCTTCACTTTTTCTTTTCGAGAAAGTTTTCGAGTGATGAATATTCTTCAAATAAACCAAATCGTCCCTATTTCCCTGTGTGTGCGATACATAGACAAAATATTGTGTTTGAATTAGATTTCCACAAACAATCATTCTTTACAGATAGAACACAACTCATAGAACTCAGTGAATTTAAACTCATCACTGAAGAAATTACGGTGAATGCGGAAGAACGAAAATATCTAGCGAATGAAAGACAAACCCTCATTACAGATCTCGTTCGGAAGCATCCCACGACCGTAAGTGAAATTGGTAAAGATATCGTTCGAACAAACTTAGTACCGAACATTCCAGTCAAGTGTATTCACTGGTTCTTACGAAACACTGTGTATGAGAATGAAGATGTAGCCATCGGTGATCCAAGTAATCCCGAAAACTACTATTCCCAAAATCGTTTCAACTTTTCTTCAAACGTAAACTTTGACGAGATACAAACATTCTTTGAGCCGATCATGGAAAATGCGAGTTTTTACATCAACGGAAACAAACTACCAAATGTTTCAAAGACAAATCATAGTTATTACAAGTATCTCATCCCTTTCAGAAACAGACTTTCAAGACCTTATAGAAATATCTATACATACAGCTTCTCGATGAATCCTATCAATGTGGAACCATCGGGAAACTTGGATTTTAGTCAGATACAGTCAGAAAAAACGTCTATAGAAGTGAAACTCGATACACGGGAAGGATCATTGGTCGATGTGACCACTAAAACGTACTCTTTGCAGATGTATTACACGGGATACCAAACATTCGTCTTTGATCGCGGATTTATGTCTGTTGCTTACTAAACAGTGAACCTTTATTCATAGAAATATAGTCGATGATGTTATTCTTGATACACCATTTGATGAAATTCAACTGTGCCAAAGTTGTCTGAATTTCGTGAGATGTTCCAGGAACTGTATACGCAAACTTCTCAGACCTACAGAAGGGGTCGAAGAGTTTTTTACTGTACCCATCTAAACTCGACTTGTATGCACAGTGCACTGTGAAATACTTTCCATCTTTCGTCGTGTATGAAATGTTATTCTTTTTTGAATAATTTGTGATGAACCATTCCAAGTTTCGTAGAGAGATTCCACTTGATTTGTCAAGAATGTTTAGCAATTTAGTTCGGTTTTCCTCTTGATTGTAGAATGAATTGATTGATGTTAGTAGGATACCACTTTTACTCATTACTCAATACTGACCCCAAATCTATAAGCCCCTTTGAATTTTCACACCCCGGACACCCTCTAACATACATTTCTTCTGGACCATGTGTATGTAGGTTTGAACTCGAGAGAGATCTATGTCTCAATTTTTCACCTTGAATCGTGTGATGTTTACAATAACCAGTCTCACTTCCTTTGAAGAGACAACGCTGCCCATTCGACTTTGTACCCTTGCACAATGACACATTCGCGATAGAGGGAAGATCTCTTAAGAGCATGTCAAGTGAAATCGCGTGTTTTTTAGAAATGGTTTCAGCATATTCACCCAGTAAAGTACTCACACGCTCATTAACTTCCTGTTCAACCAGATCGACAATTTTATTGTGTAAAGTCATTCCTTATTAGTTGATTGCTCGTATTTTTTAAATATGTCTTGAATAGATTTAGTTTTCGGAACCCTTGATTCTTTAATACGATCACGAAGTTCTGCAACCTTTCCACTGTGATCGAGACCAAGCTTTTTACACTCTTCGATGAGTTGTTCCTTTTTCATACCGCTCAGCGCTGGACCAGTCTCCTTCTTTTTGGGTTTGTGTTGGGAGATGATTTCTCCAAAAATTTCTTGTTTCGGGTCGTCAAACAAAGGCTCGAGTAGATCACATACAGGGTTCAAGAATTTGTTCACGAAATAATAGTGATAATCGACTGGGATATTATTCTCCTCCACATATTTGGGATCTTCGGACTTTTCGAAAGCTTTAGCTTTAGGATCACCCGTCTTTGTCAGGAGGTATGGAACGCGATCACCGGACTGTGGTTCCGACCCAGGCTTTCTTTCGCGCATCTTATGAACAACCTGCACATGTGCCTGATTAATTTCACCGATTCGAGGACCAGTCACGGATACATTTTCACCATGAACCTTGTAGTTGTCAGAAAGAGATTGGCTCAACACAAGTTTTTCATTTGGGACATCACCAGAAAGAAGTTCAATCGCCCTCTCTTTCGCGAGTTCCATAGGCGGACCTGTGTCAGGAGCATCGAGAACGACATCCAAGAGTTCTTTACAGACTTCTCTTACATGTGGTGTGTTGTCTCTACGAACAACCTGTAACCCCTTGATGTCTATGTAGTCCATGTGCATCTGGTCATCCTTCCCCTTTGTCCACAATTTGGCAGCGTAGCGCTTCTTTGAGTAGAGAAAATATGGCCAATACACCTTTTCAAGCTCCAAGTTGTTGGGTTTTTTGAAAAGAGCAGAGCACTCCTCGGCAGCCCTCTCACCCAACTCCCAACTGTACTCGATAGCTTCCTTCCCTTTGCGATCGCCAACATCAAACTCGACCATAACCGAATCAGTGTCGCCATATCGCACCTTTGCACCAGGGAAGTTTTTTTCCACATATGTCTTCGTCTCCTCAATCATCGCACGACCCCTACATGTTGTCGTAGATGCGATTGGTACACACGGAAGAATACCCTTACCAGCACCAGTGAAACCATACACAGAGTTCATAGAGACTTTGTATGCCAACTGTTTACCATTGTACACCTCTTTCATTCCACCAGTCGCAGCTGCCATATCCTTTTTCGCCTTTTTTCGAAACTGCTTGAGCTCGAGAAGAATCGCAGGTAAAAGACTGGGAACACTTTGGGCAAACTTATACGTTCGGTCACCGATGCTGAAAGTTTCATAGTCGATGCCCGGGATGTTTCCATACCTCTTTTCATCCATCACCAATGTTGAATAACAAAGGTTATGCGCCATCATGATTGAAGGGTACAGAGCTTCAAAATCTAGAGCTGTGATGGGTGTATAGTACGCACCCTTTTGTGCCTCCAGTACAGTTGCACCTTCATAAGGTTCCTCAGGAATCGCACCATAGCGAATCGTGGGTACCATGAACCCCAGTTCTCGAGCCTTTTTCGTGAGTTGACTAAACACCTTAATCTGCTGGCCACGCTCAACCAGGAAACATAAGGGAACCCAGGTCGCCTTAGCCATCTCCAGAAGGTTTAGAAGTGTACACAACTTCTTCAGGAGTTTGTGGGGAAGTAAAGTATCCTTGATACAGTACTCCGCAACTTCACCCAGTTTCCCAGGATCACCCTCCTTGTAGCGAGCAAACATCTCTTTGGGAGACATATCAATCTTTTGGTCACCGAGGTACAACTTTGAAACATTGTTCAAACTATACGAGTCTAATTTGTATCCCTTCTTCACTTCATGGAACATATCGAAGATAAATCGTCCAGACATTGGAAGCAACTTCAGGAAGTTATCACCCAAAGCACTTGAACTCAACTTTTTTAGAGTGAGTTGACATGATTCATCATTCAGTCTTCCAAGTTTGAAAAACTTTGGATCACAACCACAATGACGGGCTCGTTTGTAAATGTACTCAAGATCAAAACCAAAGATGTTCCAACCAGTGATGATATCGATACTCTTTTCGTGAAGATACTTTTGAAACGCTTCGAGCATTTCCCGCTCGGTATCGAAACTCACGGTATCGGGACCCTCGGTCTTCTTGTAACACAAGCAAACCTTTTCGTACGGTTCGTCTGTACCGAATTTACAGAGGGACACTGCAATCTGAAAGCAAGCATCACCGGGTACATCCGCATCAGGAAACTTACCTGTAGAACTGTTACACTCAATATCGAATGATCCCACAACGAATGGTGCAATATCATCTCGAGCAACGGACTTTAGAGATCTCCAATCATTACACCAAAGATCAATGTCAACTTTGGCGAGGTGAGATCGTACACACTTATCACCCGTATCAAGCCACCCCGTCGATTGGATACCAGTTCGATGCATCAGGCGGAAGACAGGGTCAAGGTTGGACTCATACACCTTCAGTACCCTTGATCCAGAAGAAAGTTGCACAGGCTTTCTCAAAAATCCATCGACACGACGACGAGCTCCGAGGTTCGCGAAGTTGATCTTCATGAAAAAGAACTCTTCATTGTTTTGGAATCCCCAAACATCTTTGGACTTTGCCATGGAATATGAAATGACACATTCGGGACATTTTCTACAGATAAGATTGTAGATCTCGTTGATCGTCTGTTGTGATGTTCCAAAGGACAACTTGATAAAAAAGTAAGGATTGAACGCCGTCGTGACACAGACCGACTTACCATCTTCAGTCTTCCCAAAAATGCTCACGTGGTGTTCATCTTCCGTGTCTCTAGGTTCCCATGTGAGAGCCTGGAACACGACCATATGTTTATATTCACCCAAATTTTTAATATCATTTACTAATAAATGTCTGCCGCTTTAATTGAGCTTGTGTCGGTGGGTGCCCAGGATGTCTACATCACGGGTGAACCCCAGGTCAGCTTCTTCCGCCAGAACTATAAACGATACACCAACTTCGCCATGAAGCCTGAGCGCATGGATTACATCGGTACCTTCGGTGCGAACAATGAAATTACTGTCCCTATTCGCTCTAAGGGTGATCTCATGAGCTACATCTGGATCGAGGACACCCTCGTGTCCAACGTGCAAGATAACCCCAATGGTCTATTCTCTTCCACCGCCTCTAAGCCCACTGAGTTCCAACTCTGGATTGGTGGACAGATGGTTTCTCAACTGGATTCCCTCTTCATTCAGGGTGTACACAACCCCCTCATGCGCGACACCACTGCGAAGGCGTCGATGGCTGCTACCACATCGACCCTGAAGTCTAACCATGGTGGAGACCACTACATGATTCCTTTCTTCTTTGGTGAGGATTGGACCAAGTGTCTACCTCTCGTGGCTCTCCAGTACCACGATGTCGAGATTCGCATCAAGTGCCGCGATGGTTACACTCCCGTTGGCACTCCCAAGATCTGGGGTAACTATGTGTACTTAGACACAGAGGAGCGCAAGTTTTTCACCGACAAGGAACATGAACTCCTCATTACCCAAACCCAATACCAACTCGCTTCCAGCACCGACACCGAGATTGATCTTAGCTACTTCAACCACCCCGTCAAGTCGCTTCACCTCGTCTCTGGTAACACGACCGCTGGTAATGACTGGGATTCCGAGTTCACATTCGATAAAACTTCTCTTTACATCAATGGTGTCCCCCTCTTCGAGGACACTTCGAACGTGTACCACCATACCGTCGTTCCCGAAATGCACTGCACCGACCTCCCCGATGATATTCTCGAGGATCTGCCCACCTTCTCGTGGCCTTTCTGCCTGACCATGAGCAAGATGCAGCCCACTGGTACTCTCAATTTCTCGCGCATCGATAATGCAAAGCTTACCCTCACCAACCCCTCGGGTGGTAACTCCCTCCACCGTGTCTACGCGGTCAACTATAACATTCTCCGCGTGAAGAATGGTATGGCTGGTGTCGCTTTCGGTAATTAATTCCAGTTGTCAATCAAAGTTTTCGTCTTTTCATACATTCTCTTCCCATAGAAGGTCTTGTCCTTCTCTCCCTCCCAAATTGTGAGTCGGTCCTCGAGGAACACCTTGAACGTATCCGAGTCACAGTTAGACTTGTATCGAACCTTTTCAGCCTTAAGTGCCTCCCCCATAGCAGCTAAACGACTATCCATTGAACGCTTAGCAAACTCAATAGGAGTGAGACGATTGGACACATCAGCTGTTTTCTTGTTCATATATATTATGGACGACTCTACACTTTATACCATTTTGTACTACTGTAGGGCATGTCGAAGGACATACGATGGACATGCTCAATGTTGTTTTGAGATGAATCACGTTAAAGTTAAAATCCCCACAAATACTAAATGATACCACTTATCATAGCTGGCGCCCTTACTGGAGCTCTCGCATACACCTACATGGGTCAGAACCTTGTGTCCGCCTCTGAAGCCAAAAGGCTCATCAAAAAGGATAAGATAAAGAAGGTCATCGACGTTCGCACAACCACAGAGTACCGTGCAGGACATTACCCCAGGGCACTTCACATCCCTGTCGATAAGATTAACGAAAAGACCACCACAGAACTACCCAGGAAGGGTTTACTCGTCTACTGCAACACTGGGCAACGAGCCAGATTTGCGGCAGAGAAATTAGAGGAACTTGGATTCGAAGATGTCTACTATATCGCTGGACATTATTCATCTCTACTTTAAATGTCAGAGTACCCAATGTACTTCTCCTTCTTTACAATTCCTGTTGGTAATGTATCAATCGCTTGAATTTCCGCTACAACCGTCGTTTTCATACCTTCAGGCTTTATCACGGGTGGTAGCATTAGGACTTCCTCTTCCTCTTCCTCTTCCTCTTCCTCTTCCTCTTCTGGGGTCTCGGGGGCGGGACCCGGGGCGGGACCTGGGGCGGGACCTGGGGCTGGACCCGCGGCTGGCTCGGCTTCGACTGTCTTTTTCTTACCAAAGATGTAATTATAATTTGTCGCTATGACGAGAACGACTACAACTAGAAAAGTTCGAAGGAGTCTATAATCGATACCTTTCATTATACAGTAGTGCAAGATTTTTTCAAGCGTTCAAGTCGATCAATTTCACGGTTCATAAATATTGTGAGTTGGACAACTGTGCCTTCGAGTGTGACAAGTCCACGCTGTCTCAAAGATGTCACATTTTCGAGACGTGTCATATCAACCCAAGACATTTTTGAGATTGGTGTCTTACTATGGTGTATAGCCAATACAGCTGCATCTCTCTTTGTCTCCTTAGGAAGCTGTTCACCGTCGTAACACAGTATGACATGAGCACCTGGATAACCACTTGCGTGCATCCACCAGTATTTGGAGTCACCCGTAGTTGTGAGATGATCATTTTCCTTTGCCGATTGTCCAACCCTAATTGTAATACCGTCTTGTGTGGTATATTGATGCATTATTTTTCCTCGTTACAATTACAATGCACGTCGTTCTTAAGCCCAGTCCATCCGTAAGTCATAAGTACCGTGTGATTCTTCCAAGTAAAAGAACTATCGATTTTGGACAGAAAGGTATCCAACACTATCCAGATCATGGAAACGCCCGTCTTATGCGTGCACATCTTCTTAGAAAGGGAGCAATCATTCCTAAGGAGTTGCGTGTAGAGACAAATCTTCACGAAATTCACCGTGGTATGCTTGGTGTTGACAAAAGCGATCGAGAAGATTGGGAAGATTTTTTTAGAGCAGAGTACTGGGAACGGTGGATACTTTGGTCATACCCCGATGTAAACAAATCCAAACTTTTCATGACAATGACCAAAGGTGTCCTTTTCATGCCCCAACCCGAAGATTTATGGTTTTGTAATGAGGAATTCAAAGACCTGTAGATCCAAACCCACCCGAACCTCTCTCAGTATCTTCAACAATACTGATCTCTTCAATCGGAGGCGTTTCACATCTCTCAAGTACAAGTTGAGCAATACGATCACCCTTCTTGACTTCAAAGTCTTCCACTCCATGGTTGAATAGGACGACCTTGATTTCACCGGTATAGTCAGGATCGATGACACCCGCACCCACATTGATACAGTGCTTCACAGCGAGACCTGAGCGAGGGGCCACACGCCCGTAGACACCTGGAGGAAGAACAATGGTAATACCAGTGCTTACGAGCGCTCGACCAGCTTGACACGGTACAGTGGCATCTTCGGAGCTGTATAAATCATATCCCACAGCACCATCAGAACCACGAGTAGGCACAATAGCATCATAACAAAGTTTCTTAACTTTGAGGGTCATTATACATCAGTTTCATCCATAATCTTTATGTTGTATGATGAACCTCGAGGTGAGTCCCTTCTCTTTATTCTCTCTTTGTATACAAGTTTTATTATAAATGTTGAAATACAAGTCAACATTTATAATAAGATCATATTATTTTTGCACTCAAAGGGTTTCGAACCCCTGACCTCAAGCTTACTAAGCTTGCGCTCTACCACTGAGCTATGAGTGCGAGATGCTGAGAGCGGGGTTCGAACCCATTCCGACATCTCAGCATCATAGAGCCTCCCACGCTACTCTATTGTGTTGTCAAATCTTTAAGCATTTTGGTGGTGGTTCGAAGGCTGTCTGTTCCTTCAGTTCCTTACGTTGCTTCATCTTCTTAATGTCTGCACCCTGACAATCATGCTTCGTCAAGTTGATACAACTCGGACAAAAGCTGCCTTCACAATAGTTACAATCGATGGGGACACCACACTTCTTCCTACAACGTTGACACGGCATTCTTATTGTTAACTCGGATAAAGATTTTAAGTGACTTTCGTACAGAATGTCCCTCACTTACGCGTTCACCAAGCCAGTTGTTCCCACCGAGTACTCCCGTCTCAAGACAACCCTGAAAAAGTCTACAGCTGCGTATGGTACCGCTCTCAGTGCCTCGTACTTCATCACACAGGGGGCTGACCAGGGTGTATCGGCCGCTTTGGGAGCCGCCGCCTCGTACGCGTATGTGACCCTTCTATCGGATAGGGTGGACAAGTTTGAAAATTCGGCAATTCAGAAGGAGTTCTTGGCACCACTGTGTGCCGCTGCTTTTGAAGTGTCGTGGAATAACGCACCTTTCGCGTTTGACTTTGATTATGGAGCTACTTTCGTGGGGTTTCTCGCTTATAAGTTTGCCCTCACTACAGTCCTATACGAGACCGTGAAGGAGATGATGATTGGAGACAGCGAAGCCTTCTACGACACCGAGGAGAAGGTCTATAACGACCTTAGCGAAGACGACGAAGTTCCCGAGCAATACGCATCACTGCACGAGGAGACGCTTGGTTGATCATCCTCTGGCCAGCCGCATTCATATAAGAAACACGTTTATCTATCATATTTTTAACGTTAGCCCTGGCGCGCGCAACAGCGGCTGGGTTGGGGCTGCGTGGCTTGGGTCTGGGCGGGGGAATCCTGGTGGTCATGTTCCTCATAAAGTTGGCGGCAATCTTCCTATCAAGAGCCTTCTTTTCCACGCGCTTCTTCGCAGCAGCACGCTTCTTAGCCACCTCTGGGTACAACTTCGCGAGGGGAATGTTGTTCATGGGGGAGCTCTTGGCGCGCGACTTGATGGCACCACAGAGCTCACCGACAGTCTTCTTCTCAGTGTTGATGCCATACTTCTTGGCAACCTTCACCACCTCATCCTTCTTGTAGAGACGGCACTTCTTACGACCAATCTTAAGATCACCCGCCTTGTCTACAGAAACGAGTACTGGAGTCATTGTTTGATATTAGTCGAGAAAATTATTGGTCTTTATTAAAAGGAAGATGGGTGTCCTAATCTTCTATGTGTATTTACTCTCACGACTCACGAGAAAACCCAAATGGAAAAAAGCCAAAGCCAAAGCCAATTGGATTTAATTCATCACACCAGTCTGAAGGAACTTATCAATCTTAGCAGCGATAGACTTACCAATACCCCTCACCTTCTTGGGACCCTCCGCGAGTTCCTCACCACTCGTCACTTCAAAGTCCAGGTTGTGGATGACTTCAGCGGCGTTCTTGTACGCACGAACCTTGAAGGGGTCTTCGAGGTCGTCAGCATAATCTTCGAGAGCCCGTGCGACTTCCTCATTGGTGGAGGTACCCCTTTCGAGTCTCTCGAGCTTCTGCACCTTGCCAGTCGAGAGGAACTCATCGATGACATTGGCGATGCTCTTACCAATACCCTTCACCTTCTTGGGACCCTTCGCGAGTTCTTTGCCACTGGTCACCTTGAATGGAAGCTTGTCGATGATATTGGCAGCGTGGTCATATGCCGCACTCTTGTGCTCATCCTTTTCGTAGTAGGCGAGACTGTCAAGCACATCAGCCAACTCACTGTTGTAGGAGATGAAAAAGTCAGACTCGTCATCGGAGTCCGTCTCATCATCAGAATCAATCTCGACGATCTGACCATCGGTGGAGGCAACAGATTCAGCATCCTCAAAGTACTCGTCGAGGAACTGGTCAACCTTCGAGGCGATACCCTTCCCAATACCCTTAATCTTGAGGAGGCTCTCACCATTCTGGACCTCAAAGTCGAGAGTGGCAATGATGTCCGCAGCCGTGTTGTACGCCCCAGTCTTGTAAAAGTCGGAGGTCATCTCACCAAGTTCCTTCAAGTGCTTGGCGATGTCTTCGTTCAGTTGGAAGGTCTTGGTTCGCGCAGTCGTCTCGTAGAGGGAAGCTCCGACCCTCTGAATTTCGGAGTCAAGAAGTTTCTTTCGGAGTTCCTCGTTCTCCTTCTCGAGCTTGAGGATGTAATCGGTGATGGAAGTAGAGTTCATGTTTGTAGTTGGTTGTGTGAATAAGACGTGGCTCTTCTTTACTTAGGTGTTTAAAGATGAAAAACCTCTTTATATAAATGTTCGTCTTAAGACCTACAATTATACGACCAACGACCTTACTCCGCGCCAAGAAGGACGACTTTGTGGCCCCATCTGATGCTCCCGGTGAAGGGAGTAGACGCTTCCCGACGTGGGATGAGAGAGATGAACCCGAGACGAAGGAGGTGAACCCCATCAAGAAGTTCATCATGAAAGTTTTCAAGATCAAGGAAATCGATCATGAAAAGTTCCGAGAGGAAAACAAATGGGCTATTAAGCCTCAACCTCGAGAATGAAGTTTTTATCAAATTTACCTAAACGAATCTTCCCCTCATCCACAAGACGCTTGATCGTATCACCAACCTTTAGGTTGTCTTCATACGCCGCAGCGTGTTTTGGTTCAGGTGGTAGGTTAGGCATCAACATGTTGAACGCCATCATCTTTTGAGCCATTGAGAGTTGCCTGTCTTGGAGGACTTGCATAATCTGGGGCGGTATCTTTGAAGGATCCATTACTGAATATAATGGATGTCTTCTTTAAACACCTAAGTTATATAAGGTTATCGCGCGTAAAGCAAATAAGATACAATGTACGATTCTTACCCAGAAGATCTTTGTGACCACTATGAACATCACGGAAAGAGTCTCCCTTCACTGACATCCAATCAGGGGCAGGCGCTAGCATGGTTAGCACAACCCGAGATGCGTGGTGGTAGAGGATGGATCGATAGAGAAGCTGCGATGAAGTTCTTCGATGATAACAACATGAAATCCAGTGATCCAATTCAACCTTTCAACAAACCCGGTGGAAGTACACCAGGGCTCAAGCTTGACAACACGAGGGGTAAAGGTTTTTACTCTTTAAAATTCCCTTTTGAATTCAATGATGAAGAGAAACGCAGCAATGTCAGAATGAATGTCTGTATGAATGGCACGAAGGAAGAGCAGGTGAATTCAGTAAAAGACTTTCATCTGAAAAAACTGGAGACCAACATGAAAGATGCGGAGATGTTTCTCACTCTTTTAAACAAAACGCGGTCGAGGGATGTCTACGAAAGACTGGTGAAAGAAATCCATCACATGAAGTGGGTGATTCGGCACATTCTTGAACAACCGACCAAAGACTGGCAGATTGGTCACTTGATTGCAAATCCACCAAAAGAAGCAAATGACCCTTCGAACTTGTATTATCAACCACCTATACAGGCGAAGTTCCGTGATAACTACATTTTCAACCAGGGATTTGAACGCATCAAAGTTAAAGTTTAGACATGCACATGTTGTAATGAAAACGAATGTCATTGAACTAGTTGATTGTATCGATGCCATGAAAAACCTCGCAGATAACTCGATCGACATGGTGTGCACAGATCCACCATACTTCTTAGATGGGTTAGGTGATGATTGGAACAAAGAAAAAATTGATAAGAAAGGCTCGTCTAGCATGGTTGGAAATCTACCAAAAGGTATGAAGTTTGATAGGAATCAATCAAAAAAGTTTTCAGAATTCTATCGAAAGGTTTCTGATGAAGTTTTTCGAGTATTGAAACCCGGTGGCGCCTTCGTGTCTTTCAGTAGTCCTAGGTTGTACCACTCAATGACCACAGCTGTCGAAGATTCTGGTTTCGAAATCCGTGATATGTTGGCGTGGATTTACACACAATCACAAGTGAAGGCATTTACCCAGAACCACATCATAGAAAAAGATAAGAGCAGAACCCGCGAAGAAAAGGATAAACTCAAGGAACTGTGTAAAGACTGGAGGACTCCACAGCTTAAACCAGCCATCGAACCTATGTGTCTGGCAGTTAAACCTATAGAGGGTCGTTACATAGATAACTTTGAAAAGTATGGTACAGGGTTAATGAATACATCTGATGAGACGAAGGTTGATGGTAAGTTTCCATCGAATATTATGACAACTCAAGATGAACTTTTCAATGGCATTTTCCTGGTTCCAAAGCCTGGAAAGAAGGAAAAGAGTGAATTCAACACACACTTATCTGTAAAACCAGTTGAACTTGTTGAACATCTCATCAAACTTTTTACTACCGAAAATGCAGTGGTACTCGATCCGTTCATGGGAAGTGGTACAACCGCAGTCGCTGCAGTATCTTGTAATCGTCAATATTTGGGTTATGACATCAATCAAGAATATGTGGACATTTCGAAGAAGCGAGTAGAGTCTCTGATGAAAAAGGTCACAGCTTAGTGATACCCACCCCGTAACCCAACTCCACCACCACTGGGTCATTCTTGTAGTCCTCTTTGTAATACACCTTTTTGATTCCACTACTCGCCAGAGCCTTGTAGCAGTTTAGGCAAGGATAATGTGTCACGTACGCCACACAATCATCGATGGAGGCACCCCTCTTCGCCGCATCCGTGATTGCGTTAATCTCTGCATGAATCGTAGCCTGTTCGTGTCCATCCCTCACGATGGACTTATGGTTGGTACCTGCGAGGAATCCGTTGTAGCCCATACTGATGAGGCGGTTGTTCTTCACGAGGACACATCCCACCTTCAGTCGCTCACACGGAGACCTGACGGATGCGAGTTGAGCAGTCTGCATGAAGTAGTCATCCCAGCTAATACGAGACATCTTAATTAAAGAGGTGAAGTAAATCTTTAATTAAGGATGGGAAATTGTAAACGTGGACCTAATGGGCGTTTCATTGGTCGTCCTTTTGAATTACTATCAGAAAAGGAATGTGCGAGATGTAAAATCACCTTACCGATCTCTAATTTTAGGAAGGATGATTACAAATCAGTGAATGGTGAGGAAAGATATTGTTATAGGAGTAATTGTAATAACTGTAACGCCATCATTCAAAATATACACCTATCAAAAAACCCCAGAAATTATATGTCTCAGGTTTACAGAAGTGCAAAATGTCGTTCTAAAAAAAATAACATACCATTTGATTTATCACTTGATGAATGGTGTGAGATATATCAAAATCAAAATGGATTGTGTGCACTTTCGGGTTTGAAAATGACACATCAAAGACAAATAGAAGGTAATATTAGACGTGCATTTTCGGGTGAAAGCAATCATAGATTTTTGTATAATATAAGTCCTGACCAGATTGAACCAAGTAAGGGATATACAAGAGGAAACTTACAATTCGTTTGCACCATGATTAACACCATGAAAATGTCAATGAGTACGAATCAGTTTTTAGAATTTTGTAAACTGGTTTACCTCAAATCCTTATCCGCCGTGTAGTACGTCTTCCCCTTCGTGACGAAGCTATGTACCCTCGCGTATCCCCACGCCTGTGGAGAGGCTCCCGGACGATGCCCGGTTCTCCACGCGGCGAGACCCCTATTGTACACCGTCTTGAGGGTCTTCAAAGGCACGCCAGTAGCCTTAGCAATTTCAGGGAGAGATTTGACTCCTGGGTACATCTTTCTAAACTTTTGCGTGTAGGAAGAAGTCTTTGTTTTCTGTCCCTTGTCCGTCTTGAAATCTTTGTAGTCTCGCTTGAGCATCTTCTTATAGCGGGTCTCGACCTCCTTGAGGGTCCCAAGTCCCCTGAAATATTTGAGGGGTGCATAGATCTTGCCCTCAGATTTACGCAGCTCCCCAACCTTCTTGGTAATCTGAGCATCGCTCAGAGGCATCTTACCTTTTACTGAGAAATTCTAAATGTACCGTCAAACTTCTCTGCACACACGGTTTTACTACCACCTGGTATTTTCTCGTTCCATGTTAAATCTATCACCGTTTTATTTTGAATATCCAGATCTTTCATTACGAGATGACTATCCTTACCTGAATATGCATCAAGTCGATCAATCTTCATATTTTCGATCTGTGCACAACACGCATACTGACCTTCGGGGAGAGAACGTTTAATTTCAACACCCAATTCTGTACCCGGATTCATAATTAAGTTGGATACAAGTTTACCTTCACATCCTCCTTTAGTATACTTCGTAGTCAGTAGAAGACGGGCCTTTTTGGTAGAAACATTCTTTGGCTTTGGCTTTCCTGAACCACTCACACTTCCGGACATACCCTTCCCTGAACCACTCCCACTTGCGGACACACCCTTCCCTGAACCACTCACACTTCTGGACATACCCTTCCCTGAACCACTCCCACTTGCGGACACACCCTTCCCTGAACCACTCACACTTCTGGACATACCCTTCCCTGAACCACTCACACTTCCGGACATACCCTTCCCTGAACCACTCCCACTTGCGGACACACCCTTCCCTGAACCAGTTTTCCTGGCTGGTGCAGGCTCCGCGACTGGTGCGGGCTCCGCGACTGGTGCGGGCTCCGCGACTGGTGTGGGGGCGCGTGAAGCGGTCGCCTGCACATTCTTAGGTTTCATCATTAGAAATCCTATTGTTACACCAGCGGCAATCAATAACAAAATTAAAACACCGATGAAAGCTGGGTTCATCTTACCTTTTGCCGAGATATTTTACTGCCACTTTTATATCGGGAAATAGGCGGTTACCCAACTTCACACGACCTGAGTTAGGATTGTAGTACCCTGTGTAACCCTCGAAAGTTGCCCGAATGAAATCACCCATATAAAAAATACAACATTATTTTAATAAGTCAGGATGGGTCTCTCGATTATCATGGGGAACATGTTTTCAGGTAAGACATCTGAACTTATTCGAAGGTTGAAACGGTTCAAGGTTCTCGGTAAACAAATCATGGTCATCAATTCTGCCAAGGATACACGATCTCCAGATGAAGTCCTGAAGACCCATGATAATGTTAAATTTGATTGCCACAAAGCATTCGAACTTATCAAACTTATTGACACACAAGCTTTTGAAGATTCCGAGATTATCGCCGTCGACGAAGCACAATTTTTCCCTGATCTCCAACACTTTGTTCGGTACTGCCTAGGTGCGGACAAGGACATCATCATCGCGGGTCTTGATGCTGACGCGTTCCAGAGGAAGTGGGGTCAAATTCTCGATTGTATCCCCTTAGCGAGTGAAGTGACAAAGTTATCCGCTCTGTGTATGCATTGTGGGAATGGTAAACCTGGACCATTCACAAAACGCACAGTAGATAACACTGAGCTCGAACTCATTGGTGGAAGTGATATGTATATGGCGGTATGTCAGAAACATCTATGAATATCCAAAATCAAAACAACTCTCCGACCCTGACCAGTCTTGGTAAGTTCGTGGTACCGTGCGTGATCAAAGAGGTACTCCTCACCTTCCTTGTGTACGTGAGGTCCCTTCTCAGTATAGAGTGTACAGTCACCTCCACCCTCTATAGTAAGATGATACCGAAGTAGGAGGTTTGTCTCTGCACGATGCGGTGCGATAGTCATTGGACCTTCGACAACTGCGAAAAGTGCAGTCTCTTTGTTTATACAAGGAATCTGATCGATGAGATTTTTCAAAAGTGGAAAATTTTCAGCTCTGTAGAAGTAGTAGTTGTCATTCTTCTCAAACCATGGATCAAGATCGTGGAAGTATTGTTTCTCAAGTTTCTTGGAAACTTTCCCAAACTCTTTTTGAATCTTTCGAAAATGAAACTTTATGAGCCATAGACCTGGATGATCTAGAACCCTATAGTTTGAAAATCCAGTGATTATGTCAATTATCGTGTTTCGCATACCCACCAGGGGTCTTCGTGGATTCTGAAAATACAGGCGGTCGATGGGTGCCTTCAGATAATCATGAAGAACCAAACCTACAGGGACCAATACCAGGGGCCACATTATTTTCTCTGCAGATAATAAAAATGCCCGGATACGGTGGAAAGATGGAAAAGTATGCCCCCGCCCCTGTCGAAGAAGTCAAGACTGTTGAGAAGCGCTTCGTGATGCCCAAGCTGCCTGCTCTCACCATTGTTCAGATCATGCTCGTCGCCACTATTGTTGCGTATGCCTGGTCTGCTCGCAAGATGAACGGCGTCGTCGTCTCCAGCCTCGCGCTCACCGTGGCTCTCCTCCACATCTACGACCACATGTACCGTGTGAAGCGTGGTCCTGAGCAGCTTTTCTTCCTTCCCAAGAAGGAAGCTTACGGCTGCATGGCGTGCAAGTAAATTTTATCAGTAAAAGATAAGTATGCGCGTCAAGATTATAAAAAGTCCTGATCGTAAGAAAAAGTTCAGGGCTGTCTTAGAAGACGGCAGGACTGTTGACTTTGGTGCCAGTGGATATTCAGACTACACCAAACACAAGAATCCTTCACGTATGCGTTCCTATGTACTCAGACATGGCGGTCAAGTACCCAAGAGGACAATAGCAGAGAGAGATCCCAAAAAGATCCATAAAATGATGCTCAATGTGACATCGAGTGATAAAGAAGATTGGAAGTTGAGTGGTATCGGTAGGGCTGGTTTCTGGTCCCGCTGGTACCTCTGGGGTCATCCATCGTTTGAGGGTGCTAAAAAGATCATCACCAAAAAGTTTGGGGTTACTTTCGACAAAAGTTCTTAGCCGTTATTTCAACGTACGGATACGCATCTCTTAGTGATTCTTTCGCTGTTTCTTCTAATATATCTGCAGGTCTTTTCATACCCCCAATGGTTAGTATATCACCAGGTTGGTTATAAGGAGGAGTAGTTCTAATAGTTCTGATTTTATCAGCAGCAGCACAAAATGCTGTAACTCCATCTGGATTGGTGTTACGAATCTCATCCACTACTAATTGTTTTTCTTTGTCTGTTTTCTTATCAGCACTTTTCTGATAGTAATCAACGATAAATGGTTTCTGTTTCGTGAGATCATCAACCCCCGACACCTTCAAGAAGTGTGGCCCAGTCCTAGGAATCAGACCAGCGAAGAAGGCGGCGGCTGAAGAGGATGATGAACAGCAAGAGAGTACACATACGGCAAGAAGGATTTGTGCCATCTTATACCTTTAACGCTTATTTAATTTTGCGAGTTCCAAAGCACGTTTCACGAACGCCTTATCCCGTTTAATCTTAGGATCCGCGGCGATAAGACGCAACAACGTAGCAGTGGGGATCTTGGGGCTATTCCCCGTGGGTTTGGGCATCTTCTTCAACTTTTTCTTCGCTTCCTGAAGTTGTTTCACACCTGGCATTTATTATGGGCGGAGACCTTTTTTCGCGAGAGTCGCCTTGAGCTCAGCCATAAGTTTGGCGCGCTTATTGTTTAGCATGGGTTTCCTAGGTGGAGGAGGTGGAGGAGGTGGAGGGGGGGCGCGAGCGCCTTGCGACCTGTGTGTCGCCATAGGAGCAACTACGGTTTGACAGATACGAATAACTTTTTGGGCGTTCTTGACGCTGTTCTCAAAGTTCATAGTAATCTTGGAGCGGAGTTCTCTCGCGGTAAGTTTCACACGCTTTCCGTCGACAGTCTTGGTGACACGGAGACCCAGCTTCTTAGCTTTATTTTTCAGGTCCTTGTACTGCATATATTAGTACACAAGAAAATCATAAAACGTCTTGATGTCTCCATCATTAATCAACTTGACAAATTCCTGATCGGTTTTCGAGAACATAAGTGGATTTGGTGATGCCATCGTAAACGCGCGATCGATAGTTACCCCAACCTCATCCAGGTAAATGAGTAAGTTTGTGATTTGTTCCTGAGGCAACACATCTAAAGAAATTCTGAATTTTCCAACTGAAAAGTCGTACCCATCATCCTTAGTTTTTATGAGTAATTGTCTTTTTATAAACTTTTCTAAATCAGTATGTGGATTATGACCGATTCGTACATCACACTTGAGATACTCCATCAAGTCTCGAACACCGTGCGCGATGAGTTTCACAAACGCACGTTTTTCGGGTGTCATACTTACAATGTATAAAGATAAAATATGAATTCATGTCAAGATGAGTGAAGTTCACGAACTCAAAATGTTGATTCACAAAGTTTTACTTCCACGGATTAGACAACTTGAAGAAGAAGTTTCTTCACTCAGAAAACACACGTGGCCATATGTCCAAAGTAATCGTGAGAAACATCAACTTGACGACATCGAGGTGAAGAAGGATTTTTTCCAACATCTCGATGAAGACACAGTTAAGGAACTTTTACTTGAGAAGGCGAAACTTACGAGGACGCCAGGATTTCACAGGAGAGAATACGATCTTACAAATAATTTTTGTTGATGTACTATAAATGGGACTTGTGTTTTCTTTGATCCCAGGTCTCGATATGCCTAAAATCCCATTCATTTCTGACCTCTTTAAAGGAGATGATAAACCCATGAAGACCGAATGGCTTGCTGCTTATATCTGTGGTATCTTGTGTTCTATACTTGTGGTGTACGGTGTTATGAAGATGCCATTCAAAACACCACCGCTCATGATGATGGCGTGCGTCTGCTCATCTTGTTGTAGTTCCTCGACTTCGCGTGTCGTGTCAGACATTAAAAAGCGCGTTTAAAAAAAGTCGTCTGTCCTGTACATTTTCACTGTGAATGAACCAGCCTTACCAGTCACGGAGACTGTTTCATTTCCATAAAGTTCCTGGCACCCGATATCTTCTATGCAATCACGGCCATTGTGGCTTACAGAGATGGGGTACAGATTCTCGCCTCCAGTGGTTGTGTAGTAGTGGTAACGATCACGGCGTCCGCGGACTTCTTTACCATATAGGGGTAAGGTTTCGCCAGACCCGGTGAGAATACCCATCTGTTGCATACGCCCAGGTTTGTACTTCTTGATGGGTGGTCCTCGGAATTCGGGTTCGTGTCGGATTTCCTGAGAAGGTAAAGGTCTTGGGGGCACCATCATCGTAGGCACTTTGACTGGCACCTTAACAACACGGGGATTTTGGATGAGATACACAATGACCACGACCAACGCTACGAGGATCACCCATAGCAGTTGAGTCTTTGTCTTGTTCTTCATTTACTATAGTTAAGGAAAATCTTTCACTTAAAGCTATGAAGATTTTGGCGATCGATATTGGCTATCACAATATGGGTCTTGTGTTGGCTGAGTCGAGTGCCGGTCCAAAGATTGAGGTGGAATATATAAAGAAAGTTAGTCTGGAAGACTACAAGTATATCCACTCGAACGATTTCGTGGACTTGATCCCTTTATTTGTTGAAGATCATCGAGACGTGTTCGACAAAGCCGATAAGATTTTGATAGAACGACAACCTCTGGGTGGATTCCAGAATATCGAGATACTCCTACACTACATGTTCAAAGATAAGGTTTCTTTAATTTCACCTGTGAGCATGCATACACATTTTGGTATAAAACATCTAGACTACGAGCAAAGGAAAGAGAGAACTGTCTCTATCGCTGAGAAATATATCGATGGAGACATTCCCTATGAGAGAAAACACGACATCGGTGATGCGTTATGTATGATCGTATACCACAATTTTAAGAGTTGTGTACATTTCTTTGATCAATTCAGGTACTCTCTTCGCGCAAAATCTTGAGAGCGTTCATGACATTCTCAAACATATCGAAAACTTCACTAGTGTTTCGGTTTTTGATAGCATTCTCGAGTTTCTTGATGTTGTATTCAAAAGATTTTTTCTCTTTGTCCATCTCTTCCAGCTTAGCCTCTAGTGCCCCAACTTTTTGGTCTACGAATTTCGTAGTTTTTTCAATACTTTCATCCAGTTTTTTAATCTCTTGAAGGTAAAGGCGTTTATGTTTTTCTAGAATCTCCCTCTTCACATCTGATTCACTCCGATCAATTTGGTTGTCGAGTCGTTCAATTTTCTCTTCCAAGACTTCGATGTTGGCTACATAATCAGACTGGTAAACCTCTCTAGCATTTTTCAAACGAGTAATCTCGTTACGCAATTTGATATCCATGACTATTTTACCTTAGCTTCATAACTTTAAGCATTTGCCTCACATCATCCGAAAATCCTTTAAAGTGCCCCAAACGATACTGCACAAATGCCCACAACGCGAAGAAGAGGGTCTTGGTCAGCTTGTTTACCTCATTATCTTCCATTTTGTAGATTGGTCCAACTAGGCGCCCCATGAATGTTTCATCCTTGTGTTTACCAGTCATGAACATTTCAGCTTGTGTGAGAGCACAGGTATCATCGTTCACTGACCAGTGATAAAATAGGAATGGAATCAACATCGAGTAAAACTCAAGGTTCTTCTGATTGTTCGTGAAAGGGACGATCAGGATTGCCAAGAGAAAGATGACGTGCATGAAGAATATTATGTTCATCTATTATAAGATGTCAGAAGAAATTAATATGGAAGATATGTGGAATGAGTATCATGAAAATATCTTGCGTCAATGGGGTGAAGCGGCTGCTTGCTACAGGTATATGCATCATCGCTCCTTCCTGATGTATAAGAAGTTGAGTCTGCGTTTCAATTTACCAGTCATTGTCCTGTCGACCATCACTGGTACCGCGAACTTTGCTCAGACAACTTTACCTGCAAGTATACAACCAGCGGCGCCATCCATCATTGGTGGCCTTAACTTAGTGGCGGGTCTCATCGCGACGATCATGCAGTTCCTTAAGGTGAATGAACTGATGGAGAATCACAGAACGTCTGCGTTAGGACATGGAAGTCTTTCGAGAAACATTCGTCTTCAGTTGGCTTTACCCCGTGACGAGCGTAAAAAGGAGGGTCTTAAATTCGTGGAAGAATGTAAGGCTATATACGACAGTCTTTTGGAACAATGTCCCCCAATTCCTAAGAGTGTTCTTATGAATTTCGAAAAGGAGTATCCATTTGAAGGTGTATTCACGAAACCTGAAATCTTAAACGTGCGTCCCATACCTGGTCTTAAGCAACCTAAAACTATAGAGACGGTGAGAGCCATAACGAAGGATACTGTTTTTGAAAAGGTTGGTGAATTCCTTTCTAAGGATGAGGAGTATGAGGAAGCTGAAGAGGAAGAGGAAGATGAAGAAGAGACAGACGTCGAGCAAGGTACACCAAAAGAATAAACATGATCACATTGGTCGCAATACCACAGACAACATATGGTAAAATTTTCCTTTTTAAAGGTTTTACGATACGATTATGAAGTGCGTCATTTTCAAGCACCAAATCTATGGCCTGATTAGTAAGGTCATCGATGGATTCCTTCATTAAAATAGTTGAGCAAAAAAAAGATCCAATTGTAACGACAATACACACAAAACAGATTGATCTTATTCGTCGATACATTCGTGAACGAAAAAATGTTTTCATCTGTGGTGCGTTGGGTGTTGGGAAAACATACATCCTAAAAGCCGTTCTCGAAGGTTTGAATCACGTTGAACTTTTACCTGAACATCTCAAGAGTAAATCTTTGTTTTTACCATTTATAAAACCATCGACGAAACATGTGTTCATCGAAGACTACGACCCCGTATTCAAACCCATAATAGAGTCGGTCGCCGATGGTGATCGTCTTTCACGTGGATCCTTACTGGTGACTACGACGAGTATGTGTATGTATCCAAACTTTGAAACAGTTTTCATTCCAAAACACAAACCCGAAGTTTTGAAAACTTTGACAGGCAAAGTTGGACCTGAAGTAGAAAGTGCTGCTATACGAGCACAAGGAAACATACGAAACTTTTTCACATACTTGGAAGGTTATGATGAGATGGATGACTTTGAAAGTCCAAAAGATTTCATAGCTAGTGTTCTTTCAGACTCTGGTCCAATAGAAATTTATGACAGTATATCTGAACATGGCCACATATGGGACATATTTCAAGAAAACTACTTGGATTCGGAGGGTATTGATATCATACGAGCATCACATTCATTTTCAGAAGCTGATATGTACGACACCCACATGTATTCTCAAGGTGAATGGAATCTGATGCCGTATTTCGTGTTGCACGCTTTAACGATACCAAAGGCGTCCCTCGGCCAACCACTCGTGAGAGATAAGATCAGACCTGGAAGCTGCTGGACCAAGTTTGGAAACTATAAGATGCGCAAACAAAAGTACGAAGAGATTAAGAAAAAATCTCGAATGGGTTTGGGTACAGAAGAATTGTGCCTTTTAAAGAAATATGCGGAAAAGGGGGACTTGGAACCACTGCTTGAGTATGGGATCACCCCACAAGATTTCGATGTCATCAATCATCTTGCCGTCGGAAATGGCTTAAAATCGAGAGACGTCACAAGAGTAAAGAAAGCATTGAAAAATGCCTACGGAGGATGAGAAAGACAACGAAGAGACCGAGTGTGTGAAGGTTGTGGGAAACGAGATCCTGTTCTATGGGGATGTCGATCGAGAGAATGCTTTGGAGTTTGTTGAGAAGTTCAAGAAGTTGGAGATTGAACTTATCAAGAAGATGGCAGAGCTCGTCGGCTATGAACCCCAAATTCGAGTCCATATCATGAGTGATGGTGGTGACATTTTTGCAGGACTGAACATGATGAATGTTCTTGAACGCTCCAGAGTCAAAGTGACTACAATCGCACAGGGGTCTTGCTGTAGTGCCGCAACCTTTGTATTCCTGGGTGGGTCGGAGCGACGCATGGGTCGTAATGCGTACCTTCTGATTCACCAGATTTCTACAGAGTTTTGGGGGAACTTCCAAGAACTCAAAACTGAAATGAAATCTACCGAGAAGTTTATGAAAATGCTCAAGAAGATGTACCTCTCCAAGACGAAGATTCCTGAGAAGAAGTTTAAGCGTCTGATGAAGAAGGACATTTACCTTACACCCGAAAAGTGTATCAAGTATGATATCGCTCACGTGATTGACTGATCGTCACGGAACGCTTGTAAAGTGTCAATATGCACACAATTATGAAAACAACACAAAATGTATTTAGATTCAGAGGCACTGTCGTACTTTCCGGAGGCCTAAGTCGTTCCATTCTGCCGTAGTTTACAACTGGTAATCCAGACATCTATTTAAAGCTGAGAATTTAAAACTCCGTACAATGGAACGCCTTATTAAGAAGGATAAAAACGGTCGTGAGAGGTTCACTGACATCCGTGTCGAAGATCTTGGTGATGGAACAGCTGACATCGTGAAGGTTTGTGGTGTCGTTGGAAGTGATAAAGTGACCGAGTCTCGAACGAATGTCAAGACGGGGTACGAAAAGGCTATCAACCGAGCCATGACCATGTGGACCAATGAGAATATCAAGTGTGAACAGGTGTTGCCTATGTTGGCCAACAAGTGGGAGGACCGTCAGAAGTACATCAATGAACCCTTTTATGTTCAACCCAAGATCGACGGTGTCCGCCTTCTCGTCTCCAACAAGGGATGTTTCTCTCGAACTGGTAAACCCGTTAAGGGTGTAGATCATCTTGCACGCGGTCTCAAAGATGGTGAGTACCTTGATGGTGAGTGTTATGCACCCAACAAGACGTTCGAAGAAATTACGAGTATGTTCAAGATGAACCCCAAAGATCTCGAGTTCCACGTGTTTGATTACTTTGATCTGAACCGTCCAAACCTCACTTTCGAAGAACGAAAGGAGCGAATCTCAATCGAGACTTTCCTCGTGAAATCGAAAGATGGTGTTCAGAAGTATCATGATATGTTTGTGCAACAGGGTCATGAGGGTGTCATGATTCGAGATGCTTCGAGCATCTACGAAATCGGGAAGCGAAGCAACTACCTCCTCAAACATAAGGCATTTCAGACTGAGGAGTACGAGATTGTCGATGTCAAAGAGGGTACTGGGCGTGAAAAGGGTACAGCCATCTGGGTGTGCAAAGTGGGAGAACAGCACTTTTCTGCGAAACCTGAAGGCACCCTCGAAGTGCGTAGAAAATATCTAGAAGAGAAGGATAAGTACATCGGGAAGCACTTGACAGTTCGTTACCAAAACCTAACGGCTCTCGGTGTACCTCGTTTTCCCGTTGGTGTAGCAATTAGAGATTATGAATAATATTGAGGTATAGAAATGAACAGGGTCGCGATCGATATCGATGAAGTTCTTGTTCCATTTCTCAAACCCATGTCCAAGTATCACAACAAAACGATCACCAAAACCAAATACAGCTATGTCTACCGGGATATTTTTGATATCACAGAAGAAGAATCTCAAAAGATGGTTCAAGAGTTTTATAGGTCCAAAGATTTTACCCAACTCACACCCATAAAAGGGGCGCAGAAAGCCATGTATAAACTTCGACGATGTGCTAATAAAATGTACATCGTCACGGGGCGTCAAGATGTAGTGAGGGAAGAAACTGAAGACTGGATTAACACATTCTTCCCAAATGTATTCAATGATGTTATTCTCACGAACAGCTACACACCCTATGAGGTGAAAAAGGCTGACATCTGCCGCGCCCTCAATATCGGTCTCATTATCGATGACAATAAGGGTATATGTGACCACTGTATCGAAAATGGTGTAAATGCCCTTAACTTCATAGGAGATGACGAGATTTACCCATGGTGTGAAGAGAGTGATATAAGTATAAAAGGATGGGACGAATTACAGTTATAATGTCTCTCGGTCTCATCGGTCTCGGTTCTATTGGTGGTAACCTTGCCCTAAACATCCAAAAATCTCAAGAACTCAATGTGTGTAACCGTTCACCTGAAAAGGTGAAGGCGATCGTTAAGAAGTCTTCACACGTGAAGGGTTACGAAAATGTTGAGGAGATGGTTTCTGATATGAAGGAGCCTCGCACGATCATCACAGCTCTTCCCCACGGGGAGACAACGGATGCTATGGTAAAACAACTGAGCTCGGTGTTGTCCAAGGGTGACACTATCGTGGATTGTTCGAATGAATTTTATCGAACCTCGAGAAATCGGGGTGCTTTCTGTCAATCCAAGGGGATTGGGTACCTTGGCACAGGTTTGTCTGGTGGTGCTGAAGGTGCTCGCCTCGGTCCAGCTCTTATGATCGGTGGACCCCTGAAGACGTTTGAAGAACAAGAGGATCTCTTCAAATCGTTCGCCAAGAGTTATGCATACATGGGTGAGGACTACGGTGTTGGACACTTTACCAAGATGGTACACAACGGTGTGGAGTATGGTATGCTCCAAGGTATCGCTGATGTGTATGCCTACTGCAACCAAGATGGCTACTATATGGGTCAGGTTCTCAAGAGGATTGAAAACACAGACATTTATGGCTACCTCACGAAATCTGCTATGGATGTACTTCATGAATACGATTTTAACAAGATTGCTGATATCGGACACATGAATAACACAGGTCTATGGTGTTCGGAGATTGGTCTCGAGTATGGTATTCCCACACCTACGATTAATTCTGCCGTGAATACCCGTTTCACGAGTCGACACGTCAAGGCGATAAACACGGCGAATCATAAAAATTGTGCGATCGACTTTGGAGTTGCAGTGGATGCCTTGCGTTTTGTTTTCGCGACATCCCTACTCGAGGGATATGACCTCATGGAGACTCGTCATGTGTGCGATGAGAGCATCAAACAAGCTTGGTCTTCTGGTACAATCATTGAGTGTCCAATGATCGGTGAGGACTATCGCACCATCATCGAGGAGACGGTTGAAAACGCGCGTGTCATGGTGATGTATTGCGTCGCTGCGGGTATTCCATGCCCCGCCGTACAGGCAGCACTTTCCCAGTATGATTTCATTCACGAAAAGTCGACAACCATGAAGTTTATCATGGCGCAGCGTAACTATTTCGGTCAACACGAAATTATGGAGGCGTGATCCCATAGATAATCAACTTCCTTCTCTTTTAGGAAAAATTCACTGTTTCCACATTTGATTTCTCTGAGCACATTTTCATAAGCGCACCCACCCATGTCCAGTTCCCATTTATCATTCTCATTTATGAGAATGTATTTGTCCCCTGGAACCATCTTGGCCAAGTCTGCTTCTAATTCAATACCCTCGTATGTCATTCTAATTTTGCATTCCGTAGGCGCTGTACCTTTGTATTCCAGGTTTCTCGCAATTTGAATTATTTCTGGTTCAACTGAAGCCAATTCTTTTAAGATTTCTTCACGATTTCTGAATGTATGTTTCGCGATGATTGTCGCGAACAATAGGACACAATGACTTTGATACATGTCCCCCACAATACCCACAGTATCAAAGTAATTAATCCTCTCGTTCATGTCACCACTCTCGTGTAAATTGATTTTAATGGACTCGAGTTTTGTAGGTGTTTGTATGTGTTGTAAAATTTCTTTACCGAGGTAGTGATCATTGTACACCACTTTCAAGTTGTTTTCCTCGATGAAGTCTTTGATTCTTTGAAAATCGTACGCAGAATGTCCATGTGGTTTTTCGAGGATATAGGTTGCATCAACAAGGTCTAGATAGGGTTCCACATTTTCACAAAAGTTGTGTGTAGGAATGGACATATACGCAACAACATTCTTGACGTTCCTCAGATGTTCGAGGTTCGCTACTTGCTGTCTAGAAATGGGAGTGTGAGGGCAATCCAATTTCTTGAGAGCGGGGATAATACGAGTCCGAGCTAGGTGTCCCCTGGCACCAAAGACTAGACAATGATTCATGTCGTTTATTCTTTTCCAACATTAAATTTACTTAAAATGATTGAGGTAAAATAATGTATGTCACTGGGTATCGTCACACCACAGATATTACAAGATGTTGGAGTAAAAATAGTTTGGAGAGTACAGGGTTCCAAGCGCGTTCACATGTCTCGTGAATATGACAGTGCAAAGAGTATGATTTCTCATATGGAAAAACCGCGTACAGTCATTACGCTTCTCCCAGAATCTATGCAAGAATCTGAGAAAATGTTGAAGTCTATCGTGGAGGACATGGGTCCTTTGGATGTCATACTTGATTGTGTCGTTGATTCAACTAATAAAGTGAAACATCGATCCATGTATTGTCGTGAACATAGCACACAGTACATGTCTATTGACTTTGTGAACGATGGTATTTTCGTGGCAGGTACACGCATAGCGTACTTGGAAAACAAGAATCTCCTGCGTAAAATCAATAACCGTATATACTACACAGGTAGTATAGAAGAAGTCTAATGTTCGCCCTCCTCTGCAAACCCATCGCTGTTCCAACACCCAGTGGAAATGCCGTTCTTCGTACCAGGGATTGTCGTATAGCGTACGTAAAGCCATCTCAAGTTCAAGAAGGTGTCTATGAACTTGAGATACTTGAAGCACCTCCCGTAAACGTTAGCGACCCCTAAAATAATCATACGCTGTCGCACCTGTCAGTATGGTTCCAGCACCCTTGACAGATTTCGTTAAATAATACAAGATGTACGCAGACATCACTAACATACACCCAACGGTTATAAATCCAACTCCTAAAAGTTTTGGAGGACCTTGTGAAAAACTATTGTCACCAGGTATTTCAGGATTGTAAAAAAGTTTAATTTTCGATCCGACTTTTGGTTCAATCAAAAAATCCTTCTTTTTTGTATCAGAAATTTCTTTTTCATTCACAGTATATGTATAATCAATCGTACAGCTAAATTTTGTTCCACTCTTCTTACCCTTACTATCATATTGAACAATTGGTAAACACTTGACACTCTTTATGATAGCATCAGTTTGTTTAGTGTATTTCTCTTTTCTTACCAAAACATAACCCCCAGAAGAGCAACACGACAGTGCAACTATGATAGCCATTAGAAGTCGGACAAACGCAATCGACTGACCAATTTTGTTGCCAGTTCTGATGATAGCCATCTCTATTATATTTGAGATTAAAATTAGCGAGTCAGATTAATCAGGACACCCGACTTTGGTTTCATAAAAATAACCTCATCACACTCACCACCCTTCATCACCATCTGTGCCTCACCGCAGGTAGTTCCGGGTTGTTTGTGACGATCACAGGCAATTTGGGTTCTCGTTGTTATATCCAACCTCTGGCTGTATCCGATGAACGTTCTGTCGACAATACCATCCTTGTCGAGAGCTTCGACTGTCGCTTTCCATGAATACTTTCCAAATTCCCAATATTTCGTATCGTCGACGGGTGGTGGTGGAGCATCTAACGCAGAAGAACGAGCCGGTCGCTTCCTCCGTGAAGCTGAGACAAGGGGTGCAAACAAAAACTTAACAACAGTTGCCATTACTGTTGTTAGGTTCTGTATTTTTAAGTTGTTTCTCTCCCAACCGGGTTCGAACCGATGACCTCACGATTAACAGTCGCGCGCTCTACCAACTGAGCTATGGGAGAATGGATCCTCTCTATCCGAATCGAACGAATGACAAATGGAACTACAGTCCACTGCTCTACCAACTGAGCTAAGAGAGGATTAAAGCTCCCACGTGGATTCGAACCACGGGTGGTGGATTCAAAGTCCACAGTGTTGACCAACTACACTATAGGAGCAGATATATTACTTTTACTACTATCTTCTTTAACCCCCTTTAGACTGGAGATTTATCGGTAGTTTTAGACCTATCGTTGATGAGTTTCATACTCGCCAGGGAAAGTGAAAAAAGTCCCGCGGATGTGTTCGCCACAATCATCGGAACGACATTGAAATAAATCGAATACACGAGACCAAGGGAACTCGCCAAGAGGTTGAGGTTCAGAAATGAATAGTTAATTGCATGAGTGTCCTTGGTTCTATAGACATGAACAACTTGTGGTACAAACATGATCGCAATCAGTATCGAACTTGTCAGACCGACGCCATCGATGATGCTATCCATTACCTATTACTATTTTCTAAGGTTTAAGTAGGTATGATTCTATTCATCGTTTTGATAGTCATGTGTATTCTTGTCTTGATGGACATGGAACAGGGGAAGACTAAGAGTAACTATGATTACAAATGTTTTTTACTCACGATGAAAAATCAAAAAGAGCGGTACGAAAGGTTTATCAAAAGTCACAAAGATGACATCCCTTTGGAAATCATTTATGGGGCAGATACTCGTACAGTGAAAAATGCTGGTGAATATGAAGATCAAATAGATCCAGACTATTACGAGAAGGCATTGGAAATTCACTACAACCCACTCGTGAAAAGACCTGACATAACCTATTTTAACATGGGTGCGATTGGATGTTTCTTTGGACACATGGAATTTTATCAGAGATGCTTTGATCAGGGTCTAAAATACGCAGTCATTTTTGAAGACAACGTCATCATAAAGTCGGATGATCTTTATGACCAGATACAGAGTGTCATCGATGAGAAGGGGAATGACTTTGAAATGTGTTTCTTCCACTGCTTATCGAGACTGCCAGACAAAAAGGAGGGAACTCTTGAAAAGGTGAACTGGATTTCGAGCACCAAGTGTTATCTCATCAACGTCGAAAACATGAAAGAGTATAAGCGTTATTTCCTACCCATGGATAATCACGTCGATATGAAACATGAAGACATTATCGCCAAAGGTGCGCGCGTGTACTACAAAGACTTGCGTGAATACATCCTAATCGATAGAACCCACAAGAGTCTCATCGGCCACAGTGACCATGGAAACCGAAACTTCTTCTCGAGACAATTTCCTGACAAGACTCCACACGAACTCAAGTGGGGGTACTGATGTATACAGGCCTTTCCGTGCGAATGATACCCAAACCTATATTCAGGAGTCTTTTCGCCCATCGAGACTTGACGATAACTTCAGAGTGATCTATATACCTCCGAGAGTTTGGGCGATGTTTATCGAGAACCCCTTTCATGGAAAGAATGCGACCGAGTGAAACTCTCTTACACTCCGTGACATCTATCACAAACTTCACAGGTTTCCTGTATGTCCACGCATGTTCAAAGAAGGTGTCAAGTATTTCAGGGGTTGTAGAGTCCCTAATTTTAATTTTGTATTCCATGACCATTTTTATAAACATACACAAAAATGTTTATAAAAATGTTCCCAACGGGGCTCGAACCCGTGACCTTGGCGTTATAAGCACCACGCTCTAACCAACTGAGCTATGAGAACGGTGCACTTGACTATGTTACTAGCCAACCTGTATAACATTGATCATAGGTGTCTAAACTTTAAGTATGTAATCATAGAACCTGACCTTCGTGTTTCCACCCTGGATGAAGTTATCAAAATTTTGAGCATTCTCAAAAGCTTCCCCAGCAACTTTCACGGAGAGGATCGTATCGTACGCACATGCTTCAACATCCCTTATGACAAACCCTGGATTCACAACCTTGATTTCCACATCTAGTTGATCTCTGATAGAATCCAAAACATTTTGATATTCACATGCTTCAGCTACGACTATCACTGCGTATCCATATCTTTCATAGTTTTCTTTGATTTGACCAATTGTCACAGAATTATCTGTTTGATGATTGATGACATCTGTCACCTTTGAATACTTCGCGTACGTCGCATTCGTGGAAAGTCCAGTCACTCGATGACCAGGTGCTTCCACAAACACAATCGAGTTAGTTGTAGATGCTTCTGTGTATGCGTAGTCAATATACTTTGCAAACTCCTGTACAGCGGTTTGAAATCCAATAGACTCCATACCTGGGATGTCGTTGAAGATGGTTTTAGCGATGCCTATGATATTCGTGTTCACACGTTCATCAAGTGCAAGTTGAGCGGCACTTTTCATAGATTCATTACCACAAATGCAATAGAGGCGGTCGAGCTCATTCACTGTATCTATGACCTGATCCAATTTTACGGGTTCACAAGACACACGGAGAATGGAACCAGCACCTTCTTCAATCTTTTTACGCGACAGTTCTGTTCGAATATTATTGTTGAGTCCCCGAAAACCTTCATTGAACCCGATAACCCTGTTGTCCCTAGAATTTTCGAGGCGAGTGAGTGTATGGATAATGTTGTTGACACCTGGACACACACCACCGGCGGTAAGGATTCCCACGTTCATTTGATTATCTTAGTAACTTCTCTTTTATATACTTTCCGATCATAAATCCGATAACATTTGTTAGATTTTCACCTATGGAGTAGTGCCACGTGTGTTTTTGCGAATTCTGTATCCCAAAGAATCGATCAATAAAGTTTTCGTGTTTGGGTTTATTCGCGTATACACGACGATACCAAAGAGGTGTTTCTTCATCAGACTCTGAAAGACATCCACCAAACTCCTGCACAAGTTTGGGTCGCATCGAAAGCCAATACTCAAACACTTCCCAAAGAGCACCTAGGGTAATCCAGAACCAGAACTGTTTGGGATACAACGCACCCAATAAGATGAACAAGTTCAAGTGACCATATTGAAACCCGTAAAATTCCGTTCTATAACATTCTTCGGTTTTCTTTTTACACGAACATTTATTAGCATACGCTAAAAACCATACTGTAAACAATAGGATCACAACTATCATTTAGAATAGGCTGACACAATTTTCAAGATGAATATTTAAGCGAGCTTACCACGCTTGTTGGAAACGAACGAACCGAGGATGGCGATGAGTTCACCGATGAGGATACCCTGCTGGGACATCACGAGCATCTTGGCGCGGTCCGTCTTGGGACCGAAATCACCATAACCCACAGTACTCATAGTGGTGAACGCGAAGTAGTAAGGATCAACAGGGCTTTCGAATCCGAACTCCTTAGGATCCATTCGGCTGTAAAGGAAGCCGTACGCGAGAGTGATAGTGGCCAGGAACAAGAAATTGTTGAAGGGTGAAAGACCCATTATACTTTACTATACCTCAACAGAATTTTGTCGAGGAATGTCTTCACTTCGCCTCTTTATGTTTAGTTTCCTCACACTCTTCATCCACCTGGACACTGGGTTTGCTGTGGAAGATATAGTCGACGCAGCATCGTCACTCATGATGATGCTGAGACCGTTGCAAACATCTGGTTTGTTTTCCCTGTCTGGAAACTCTATATTGAAAGCTTGGATAGATATTGCTGGTATATCTGGTGCATCGTCGAGAAGACGATCATATTCTTGTCGAGCCTTTTGTACAAAGTCGACCACATCTTCTCTGTGTTGAACATCGAGGGATAACTCCATATCAATGTTACGGTAAAACTTGGAATACTGAACACACATCGCAGAGTGTGCCTCTGCTAAGTTCGCACTTTGACTAAACTTACTTATCGACGTGAGGATTCCACCCAGAACATTTAGGAAAGCAAAAAAGTACTGAATCACCATGATCCTCGATTTCACGTCAGAACTTACATCATCGTTTCCACTGGGGTTGAGAACAGCGAAACCACCTACACCTGTGATACTCGCGATGACTATACTTGGATATGACAGGTAGTCGTGTTGCTTTTTGAAATAAAGACGAGCGTGATTATGAAGCCATCTGTACCCCGCAGCCTTTTCTGCCCATCTTACCAGTAACTTCTCCTGCTTCTCACACCAAAAATGCTCATGGGGCACATCCACTTCACCCATTAGAACTAACCAAGATAATTTTCAAGTTCTGGTATCATTTTTCCTATCCACCATTTCTTTTTTTCCACATCCCATTTTGCACCCAATGATTTAACGCGATCTTTTTCTTCAAAAGGAACATTTAGATATATTCGGGCCATCCACTTCTTTGCTTCTTCTTCAGTTTTGAATGATTTATATACCGCACCCGGATATCCATCCACCTGTGTCTTAGCCTCATCCCAAGTGGTGTAAATACCTGGAGTACATCCTTTGACAACTGCGTATAACTTTTGTTTCTTCGTTTTAGGGGTTCCACCTGCAGCCTCATAAGCTAATGTATCAACTTCTTCATTTTTAGGGTCTCCATTATGCGCCTTCACCCATTTCCATTCGACAACTTTTAATTTGTTACGGGCTTCATCAATAGCAATCCACAACTCTTTATTTTTTACAGGTTGTTCTGTTCTAGTTACCCAGTTGTTCTTTTTCCATTTTATAATCCATGAAGTGATACCATTTTTCACATATTGACTATCCGTAAATATACACACTTCCTGGATATCCCTCTTCACACATTCTTCGAGGGCTTTCATAATCGCCGTCATCTCCATTGCATTATTGGTGGTATCAGACTGTTTACCAGAGAGTTTAAATTCATCACTAACCACACCCCAGCCACCACGTCCAGGATTTCCGAGACAACTTCCATCAGTGTAAATCTCATACATGATTCTTTTATGATTTATTTTTCTAAGTTTATTATAAAACATGAAAGAGATTATTGTACTCGCAGCTCTTTGTTGTTCATCATCTTTTGCTGTTCCAATATTAAAGGGGTTACTCGGTGGTTCGGGTAGTGGTGGATTTATGGGTGGTTTCATGAGTGGAATAACTAACCCAGTTGGAGGTGCAGTAGATGTTTTCAATCTTGCAACAAAAGGAACGGGGCATACCCTAAAAGAAGCTCCTAGAGGTTCACTTTGTGAAACTATATGCGGCGATTGTTCACCGGCAAAATTTCAACAATTGGGGAACTCTCCACATATCGCATCCGCGACTGATGCAGAAGCAATTTGTAAAGGTAACCGGTCTAGGTTTTCGGGTCCCCAGGCACACTGGGACAATTACATGAAGAAGGTTGGTAACAAGTGTTGTTCGTAATAATTATTTGAGCGATACCCCGTCCACCGGCTCCCGGGTTTCCGAGACAACTTTCTTATTGTGGTTTATCCTTATACTCTGCAGCCTTCTTAGGTGTTTTACATATCGTATCCCCACAATGATCTCGGTTTTGGTAGACAGAGTTTATGGATGTTGAAACTTCACTACACGTCTTAAGAGACCAACGACCCAACACAGGTTTATCCACTTTAATAAAAAGGTCAAATACTTTCTTGAACATTATCTAGAATGAGAGGCTTATATTTAAGTACGCTTATTTGCTAAGCGCTTCGATCGGCGCAAGGGTGGCGGCCTAGTAAGTTCCTCAAATTTAACAACATACTTCGCAAATCTGAGATCATTTTCAACTCCCTGTTTTGCCTTATCATAACATGCGTGAATGAGTCTCTTATCACCATTTTCCCATGTGAGAAGATTGTAATAACTGAGCGTAACCTCAAACATAGACAGTGCCATAGTTCTACGAAGTTCTGTATCACTGTCATTATCTACGGTGCGCATCATCATAGTCAAGGTAGTAATCAATTCGGTACGTGAAAAGTTGGGCATTTTGATTTAGAAAACAAAAAACATAGGTCAACTTAGGCTTGCTAATCATTTTTAAACAGCATTGGTACTGTGCATTTTAAAAATGGGTTATTTTTTAATAAACTAAGACTAAATGCTTAGTTGGAGAAGGCGAGGCCACCCATACCCGATTGGATGCGGAGGACGTTGTAGTTGGTCGCGAACATGTGCATGGAAGTCGCGTTGTTGGCAGTGCCCATGGTGACAGCGACCTGCGCGTTGTCGATGCGGGAGAAGTTGCAGGTACCAGTGGGCTGGTGCTCCTCGGGCTTGAGCGCGAAGGAGTACGCGTACACACCCGCGTAGGGGGAGCCGGTGTGGTGGTTGAAGGGCTGCACCTGGTTGAAGTACTTGCCCTTCTGCTCCTTGAAACGGTCCTGGCCGTTAAGGATGAGCTTGAAGGTCGAAAGGGGACCGACGGCCTCCTCAGTGAACTCCGAGCTGGAGCCGGCGTCGCCGATGTGGAGCATGGGAGCACCGTAGAGGGAGGTGGGGACAACGCAGTTCGACTCGATGCCGGAGACGTTCGAGTGGAGGACGATGTCGGTGTCAGTGGACGCGGTGGTGAAGTTCCACAGGGAGTTGGTCGCGGAGGTGTTGGAGAAGCACCACACGAGCTCCTTGACGGGGTGGTTGTAGGACAGGCGGACCTGCTTGGTGGCACCCGAGTCGACGGTGTCGGTACCGGTGTGCTGGACCTGCTCGATCAGGTACTCATGACCCTTCTGGGCGAAGCGGCGACGCTCCTCGGTGTCGAGGTAGATGTAGTTGGCCCACACCTTGAACACAGAGGTGTTGCAGTAGGTGGAGAAGTCGGAGGCAAGGTCGATGTCGACGCGGACCTCGTGGTACTGGAGGGCAATGAGGGGAAGGTAGAGACCGGGGTTGCGGTTGAAGAAGAAGAACAGGGGAAGGTAGACGGTGTTGCCGTTGATGGCAGTGGTCATCTTGCCGTAAGTGGCCTTCTTGGACTCATCGAGGTAGAGCTCGGAGTACAGACGCCACCACTTCTGGTAGTGCTTGTCGATGCGCTGACCACCGATGGAAAGCTCAACGTTGTTGATGGCACGCTCGGCCACCCAGCAGGCAAGCTGCGAGGTGTCGACATCGGACTCGAGTTCGATGTACATGTCACCGACGAGATCACCGTTGCGGGCAACAGTGACGGACACACGGCCGGAGTTCGCGGCAGTACCGTTCACGGTCTGCTCGATGTTCTCCATCGCGAAGTTGGTGTGGCGCTTGTATTTCGCCTGGAAGAAGGTCACCTCAGGGTTACCGGTAAGGTAGACATCCTGGGCGCCGTACGCTACGAGTTGCATGAGACCGCCAGCCATTTTGAGAGTTTTTGTACTATATACGGAGAAAATAATTTCGGCTGAATATGCGAAATTTCGCGGATCAATTTTTCTTGATCTAAATCAAATGTCGAAACAGCCTGAAGAAATTCCAGAAGAGGAGATTACCGATGATGAGACTGAGGATGAGATCGAAGAGGGGGAGATTGTCTCTGAAGATGAACTCGAGGATTTTGGTGAGGAAGATATGGATGAGGGTTTGGACATTGCCGGACTCATGACCTCCCTGATGGCCACACCCGATGGTGAGACCGTGTGCTCTGCCCTGGTAATGATTGGTCAACAATTGCAAACCCAAAACAAAATACTTATAAAGATTTTGAGTGAGTTGAAATCCGCTTAGAGGAAAAAATTGTAAATAGGTAAATGGAAGACACCCACTTCATCGATAAGGAACCCAATAGGTATGAAGCACTCGCGGAGTTGCAAAAGCAGCAAATCCAATCGATGAATGGTGAACAAGTTATCAGTACAATCAGTCAGTTTGAGTTACATTGGGATCTCAGAACAGAGGACTACAGGAACGCTCGCGAACTCGGGTATCGTCAGTTTATTCACACCGATAACTGGGACGAAAACAATAATCCCATCGCCGAGAGAATTGATATCCTGGCTATCAAAGGTATTCGCGAAAAACAACGACGTTTCCTCGTCGAATTAAAAAATCATGTTTCTGAACTAAAAATAGAAAAGGATGTTTCAGACGAAGGTGTCACTCCGGTGAAGCGTATTAACAATGTCCTGAAACAGCTCACGGATGGGTATGAAAACATTCGTAGACACTACATTTCCTATGAACGCGTAGTGAACCCCACAGCCCTTCCACAAGTGAGCTCAAACTCCGACCCTTCCACCATGGATGAAGATGAAGTTGAGGAGTGTACCCCCTATCAAAAGTGTCTCCTGTATACCCTCGACGAGCTCTACAATTGTGGATATCGCCGATACAAGGGACAGTGTTGTGAAGAGATTAAGACGATCGATCGTTATGGTACTCGCGCCTGGGTTCCCAGGTTCGAAATCAAACAGTTCGTATACACCATCGCTCAGAAGGATGACAACTTCAAGAACTGGAAGAACTTTACCAGCCGTGGCTCGGTCTTTAGGGATGTCGTCGAAAACATCTCAACCTGTGTCGACCCACAGTTTCCTGAGATTGTGAAGAGGCGTCATGTGTGGTCTTTCAAGAATGGTGTATTTGTTGGTAAGGAGTGGGTCCCTGATCGTGGAGTCTATGATTGTCGGTTTTACCCATACGACAGCAAAGAGTTTGCTTGCCTCGATCCCACCATTATCGCCTGCAAGTATTTCGATCAACAGTTTGATGACTTTTCCCATATCGAGAACTGGCAAGACATTCCGACACCTCACTTCGATAGAGTACTCCACTACCAACAGTTTGAACCAGAGGTTTGCCATTGGGCCTATGTGATGGGTGGTCGTCTGTGCTATGATGTTGGTGAACTCGACAGTTGGCAAGTGATTCCATTCTTCAAGGGTATTGCTGGCTCTGGTAAATCCACTCTTCTCACCAAGGTGTTTGAGAAGTTTTACGAAAAGGAGGATGTCGGTACTCTGGCGAACAACATCGAGCGTAAGTTTGGTCTTTCTGCGATCAAAGACTCATTCATGTTTGTAGCCCCAGAGATTAAGGCAGATCTCGCCCTGGAGCAGGCTGAGTTCCAGTCGATCGTGTCTGGTGAAAGTGTCTCCGTTGCTGTAAAGAACAAGACTGCCAGCTCCATGGTTTGGAAGGTTCCTGGTGTACTTGCTGGTAATGAAGTCCCAAACTGGAAAGATAACTCGGGGTCCGTCCTTCGTCGTATCCTCGCGTGGAACTTTACAAAGCAGGTGCGTGAAGCTGACCCACACCTGGACAAAAAGCTTGAGTCGGAACTCCCGATTATCCTCCTCAAGTGTGTGCGGGCCTATCTTGATTATTCCAACAAGTATCGCGACAGAGATATCTGGAATGCCGTTCCACCATATTTCAAGATTATCCAGAAGCAGGTGGCGATGGTGGCGAACACACTCCACAACTTCCTGGAGTCGACCAATGTGAAGTTTGGGAAGGACCTCTGCGTACCTCAGAAGATCTTTGTGCAGGTATTCAACCAGCACTGCCAAGCCAACAACCTTGGAAAGCAAAAGTTCAATCCAGATTTCTATGTGGGACCATTCAGTTCGAGAGATTTGGAAGTTAGAACCAATGAAGTGACATATAACGGAGACTACTACCCCGCACAGCCAGTCATTTATGGTGTCGATGTAGTCATGGACAATGCCAGCTTTTCCAAGGACTATTAAAAAAATCCTAACCAATAGTAATATGAGCCAGAGTGTCAAAGAATTTGTCAGGCAATCTGGTGTTCAGGTTCAGAGTCCAAACTCAAACTCAAACTCGAATGACGAGTTTGCGAGAGAACTCGAAGAGACCATGCTTCGTAAACAGCGAGAACGTGCTGCTGGATTTTACTCTCCTCCTCGCCCAGTGCGTCCAGCACCTAGACAGGTACAATTTCCTCGTCGCCTCCAACAGAATCTGGTAAATGACCGATCGTACGCAGGTGCTTTTAAACAATTTGAAAACAACTCACCACTGGAGAATGAATTCAACGATGTGAAACTCTCCGCGAATGAGGAAAAAATGATCGACAACCTGGTTCAGGAATTTGGTGTTCCACCACCACCACCCATAACAAGTACACCCCTTCAGTTTAGTAAATTCAACCCAGGTATGTTTAACGCCACAGTAGACTCCGGGTTTGGACAGAAGGACACTGTCGTTGATCTCAAAAAAACACTCGTCAAGAGACCTTTGCCTAAAACACCCATTGGTGAGGGTCTTTATTTAGACACGAAAGAGATCAAAGGTGTTTACGGACAGTTTAAAACAGGATTTTCCCACACCAAGGAGGCTGGTCCTAAAGGTTCTCTCAATAAGAACTTCTTCAGTGTTCAGATCATGCTGACACTTTCTAATGACACGGAGAGTAAAGGTGCCACTGTGAACATTTACCGAAACGGTAAGATTCGTTTCTCTGGTGGTTTTGTTGGAACCAATATCACGAATCAACCAGAACTCATTCGTCGTTTCATAGTGAACAATTACACCGAACGCCAACCATTCTTTTACAACCCATTCACATACAACAATTTGAGTGGACAATTTAGAATCAATGGTGTTTTCAAGAGCTTACCCACGATCGCGAGTCGACAGAGGATGTACGGTATGACGAGCATGTCGATCCTCGAAGAACAGACACCGTTCCTCTATGTACCCATCGAGAACATGACCCTAATTTTCTCTAAAACTGGGAACATTCAGGTCGTAGGCGCTAAAAACCCTGGAGCCATGTTGAAAGGGTATGACACCGCCAAGGAACTGGTTGAAAAACTGTATAAGGATGATCAGGTTTTGGTGACTGGTGTGTTTGATCAAGGTGTGAAAGCTGGTAAGACAAAGTCAAAACCAAAGAAGACAACTGTTTCACCAAAGAGGAAATATACCAAAAGAAACTTGAACGAGAATGAACGCATGTCAAAGGCGGAACTCATAGCACTTGCTCGACGCAAAGGTGTTGTCAACTTTAGGGTAAAAACCAGTGATGGTTCTAGACTCGCGACCAAAGATGAAATCCGCGCTAAGATCAAAAATCTTTCCAATAAAAAGAACGTGTCGTTCAAGAACAAGAACAAGAATGTCAAACTTTCGGGTAATGGCAATACTTTTAGGGTTGGTCGTAAGATATGCACAGACTTGAAAAAGGATGAACTCCTTCGTATCGCTGCGATTCTTAAAATTAAGCCAGGTGAAAAGGAAACTAAAGTCACACTGTGTAAGAAGATTCAAAATGCACGAAACAACTTAGCCAAACCCAAACCTAAACCTCCATCTCCACCACCCAAACCCACTAAGATGCAGGTGCGTAAAAACACCGCCGCAGCCAAGCGCGATGTCAAGAAGTCTGTGGTGATCAAGAAGAGGGGTCTTGATGAAAACTCTATTCGCAAGGATATCACCAAACTCTATGGTGACAAGTGGATGAAACGATACAAACCTAACATTAATCAGGATGTTCGCAACATGAAGTCCGCCCTCAACGCGATCACCAATGGTAACAAGATGGGTATTCCTTTCAAGAAGAACATCGATGAAATGAAGAAGCGTGTCGTTGGACAGTGGAAGATGGAGAGAAAGAGGGAACTCGAGCGCAAATATCTCATGAACAGTGTGAATGTGACTGGCATCGCATACAACTTGAAGAATGATTACCGCCGCGCAGCTGCCAACTACATCATGAGCAAGAAGACACCTCCTTCTAACAAGAAGATGGCTGAATACCGCAACTATTGGTTAAAGTTTAGAGCCAATATGAATACAAATGGGAATTCTCGACGAGTTAACAGGACGGCTCGAGCTCGGGTTGAGAAAATATAATCACGGTGTTCGCACCGACGATGACACAACGGAATGGGGAACTCCCATAAATTCTTGGTTGTACATGGCGAGGGAAGAGTTTTTGGATGCCATGATTTATGTCGCAGCTGACTATATTCGGGTAAGTGGCCTAAAGCGTGATGAGAATGAAGAAGACGATAACAATCTCATCATGCGTGTAATTGATCGATACAGTTATATTGACAGTCCCAAGCACAAAATGCTCCTTTGGCAACTTTTCAATATGTTGAACTCGATTAGCACTTGATTTTTGTGTTCACTTGTTTGTTTGGTTCAGCAATTTGTTTGAGATGAATAGTGTGATACGAAAAATCGTATTTGGGAAATGTTTCTTTGATTTTATTAGAAATAAGACTAGCCTGAACTATGTAAGGCATACCTGTACACACAGATGTTCGCTCAATTCCGAGAAGACGATCCTCGAGTTGAACAAACATCTTTAGCGCGTCGCGCCCAAGTCCATCCTTGTGCATCTGGAGATACATCGTTTTGGACGCACCATCACTCACATGAAAGTTTTTAGAACCTTCAACCTCCTCTGACTTTACACGCTTCTCGTACATCAGGGCCAAAATGATGAGAGTGAGGATGATGTAGATCATTTATATTTACTGAGGAATTATTTACCCATACACTTAACAAATGTGGGATAGCACTTTCTGACAATATCAAGTCTTTCCCTTTCCGCGGTACATTTGCACTTCTTAGACTTCTTAGACTTCTCTGTGCCCGCGACGGAGCCCTGCTTCCCCACGCCCTCCCCAACGTTAAACTCAATCAACCCCCGGACCTTCAACATATAAACCACCAGTAACACAACCGCGAGGGCGATCATACCCTGGGTCATTTTCTTGTTCATTTTCTTCGCCATCGTTATATACCTTTTACTGAGGAATTAATTTGCAGAGGTCATCAATCTTTTGGAGAATATTCTGGAACTTGTAGATTGAATCGACATCCGAAGGCTTCACAATTTCCATCTCAATTTGGTACATCGCCTCCTCTTCCGAGTCCATATCGACATTGTCACCTGAAGAGATGGTCATGTCGATGCTCAGGTTCTTACGCACAAAGGAATGACGAGTCTTGCTTCGCTTACGATCCATCTCGTACTCCCCAGAGGTGGGGATCTCACGAGCAACACAAAAGCGGACATCGAGGGGATCCCTCTTGAAGTCCTCCTTGATCACACTAATCTTTTGGATCATAGTCTGTTCACCAGACTCTTCGTCACAGGTGATACGAACGTTGTTTGCATCGTTGTAGTAGACATCAGCGGTTGTAGTCTTGACGCTTTCCCAACCATCGTACTTCTTGAGACCCGCGAGTACCCGTTTCCAGGTGTCTTTGCCAACATTCGTGTCGAAGAGGGAGCCGTTGTGTTTACCGAGACGAATTTCTATCTCAATTTCCTCTTCATTCTTGTGGGCTTCAAAGATCGGGAGTACACGTTCAGTGAGATTCATTTTTCTTAACTTTTTACAATTGCGTCTTTCTCTTAAGCCTTTTTTGTACACAAAATGCAATGAAGGGACTCGAAAATCGTGGAAATACCTGTTATTTCAACACAGCTCTTCAATGTCTATTGCACATTCCTGCTTTGACAAACTATTTCATTAAGAATCCGTATACAGGTGATTGTGCATTTACTCAAACATACGGGACACTCGTGAAATCGTTTTGGACTAGGGGTCAGGACAATGTCGACATCAAAACACTTCTCTCAGAGTTTCGTGAGAAGTTTCCTCGGTTTGGATCAAACGAACAACATGACGTGCAAGAAGCCATCTTGTGTATCATCGATATCCTCGAGATTGCGAGACCCGAAATCAAGCACTGGTTTTATGGTAAAAAGGTTCAAGAAACGGTTTGGCCAGGTGGAAAATCATCAAACGAAGAGGACTTTAGTGTTCATTTGATAACATCCGAAGGGAAGGATATGGGTGAAATGCTTAAGAAAAGTACAGACTGGAGTGTCATCGAAAACTTTGAGGACACCGAAGGTAAAGTACATCATGTCGCTACGACTCGAATGCTCTTTTCAAAGTTGCCACAAGTTCTCATGATTTCCTTCGACCGCAAGAGTCATGTTCAAATCATCGAAAACATCATCATCGATAAGTATGAGTACAATCTTATCGCGAGTGCTGTGCATGTTGGTCATCAAAACGATGGCCACTATGTGGGGATGATAAAGCGTAGAAACAAATGGTTTTTGGCAGATGATGAGAGTGTCCGAGAACACCCACTTCCTGACGAGGCTGGATATTATTTCATGGTCTACAATCTAAAAACTCCTTCATCTTGATATTTTCCTTAATGTTCACGATGGTTCGATAGAAGGTGCGGCGGTTGTTTGGGTGCGTCTTATCTCTTCTCCTCTTTAGGGGTTTCCACCACATCGGTTCTTCCCATGTGACATACTTACACTCTACAATGGCACCATCTTCAAACCAGGGTTCATCCTCGATACGGTTATGGGGAATCTCCGATTCGAAGAATAACTTCCCCTTTTCCTGTACATATAAGCGCCACGCAGGTATACCTGGTTTAAATCCTGGGGTTTCTCTTGAAGGTTCTCTCTTCATGAGAAAGTCCACCGTGTTCTTCTCTTGTGGTTTCCACTTGAACATCGTCTCATGGGTTCCAATGCGCACAGGTTCATTTACGGGTGTGAACACGAGGCCATCAATCTTTTGATCAACTGTAGGGAGATACTCATCCATAAACTTTGCATAGTCTCGCATGTGATGAAATGTTTTGCACTTTAGACGATACTTGTCAGACTTCATGTAGATGATTGACTTCATCAAATCCTTGGCAGCATCGAGGCGAACCATGAGGTTCTTGTCCCACACAGATTGTCCGGCAACAACGACAGCGTCATAGACCATTAGGGTCCCTTCATAGAGTTCGCCATCGAGAATCGTCCCCTCGTAGGCACTCTTCTTCAAGTTGATAGGAACTTCAAACATATCAAAAGCCCGATTGACAAATAGACATTTCTTCTTTCCTTCATACATGAGCGCAACCATCATATGACGTTCTCCATCAGTCTTTTCACACACCACATAGTCACCACTCTTTAGAATGGGAAAGTGTTTGTATTCGATAGAGATTGGTTGTGGACCTGGAAAGTAATCTTTACTCCCCCATCGAGCATGTATAAAGTCTATGACGTATTTGTGAAGTGGGGTGGACATGTTTTATGTTCAACCTTAAACTTTAATTTAGTTTGACACCGGCGGCGTTTAGGATGTTGCTGACACATTCATGTGTATACGTCATGGTCAACTTAGCTGGTGTAAATGCATAAATTTTAACACCTTGTTGCAAAAGTTTCTGAAACATATCTGGAACAAGTTTCCAACTTCCGGTCTTTTTATCCTTGATAACCTTCAAGACATTCTTTGTGTTCATCGTCCAGGCTCTGGCTGTAGTGGACTCAACTTTTCGAATGTCTTTAGAAACCGCCTTACCAACTTCTGTATCAAAATGAAGACCCATCTGTGTCACTGGTTCCGTGGAGTTTTCCCGAACCTTTTGTTTGAAAAGAGTCCAGTCAATCCCATCTTTCACAGCTGGGAAGACGAGACACCCTACACCGTCATGTGGTTCAAACAGTTGTTTAATCGATTCATCATCCATATGAATACCAAAATCTATGAAGATGATACGATCGTGAGACTTCATATAACTTTGAATCTTTTCAATCTTTTCCAAAGTTTCATCATTGACATAATCAATCTTATTGTCCACATTCTTTTCAAGACATTTCACATTTATACGTAAGATTGTGTGGAGCGTTTTCACGTGACACGCTTTGGATCGAGTGACCAAGATAGTGACAAGCTTCATGAGTCATTGTACACTCTAAGCCTTAAGCCTGTCATCGAGACAACCAGAGAATGGTAGGTTTCCAACATGACCGAGGGTTGTGTTCACATCCGCATAAATTTTACCACCCGCTTGTTGCCAACGACGACAGAATGCATAATCTTCGGATAAGTACCGCCGATTCTTGGGATCGATCATACAGTCGAAGCATGCGTGATAATCGTCAAAGTCTCGGTTCTGATGATCATTCTTACACCACAATTCTGGAAACTTTTCTTCGAGTGTTTTGAACACTGACCTCTTAATGACCATAAATCCTGTGGGTCCATCTAGAATTTCAATAAAACCATTTTCAATCGGACGATTGTTTGCACCAAAATTGATCACGAGACTCGATGAGAGCATGGACATATCACGCTCATCACCGTTCTTTACGGCATTAGCGGCTTGATCCCACATGACAACCTTTTTGGGATAGCACGCAACCGACAGGTCATGACCAGACTTCACGAGGCGCACGACTGCTTGGGGATCGAAGTGGATATCGGCATCGATGAACATGAAGAGGTCACAATCCGTCTTTTGCATAAAACGACCTACGGCTACGTTACGAGCGCGGTGTACGAGAGATTCATTTTCAGTGGTGTCGATATAGAGCTGAATTCCTTCTTTTATTAAAAGTAATTGAAGTCTAATGATACTAGTCATATACTTCTCTAGACAGAGGCCCCCATAACAGGGTGTAGAAAGAAACAACTTCGTCATATATTAGCTTTCACCCTTAGCCTCTAAGTGTTTTTTTATAATCACCTCAATCTTATTCAGTGTTGGGATGGACACCGAACATCTCTCACACATATCATTTTTCGTCACTTTGTTTCCTAGTACGATGTAAATAATCGCAGATGCCACACTGTTGGGTGTCTTGCTCATAAGATCCACACAGTCCTCAGTGGCACTGCACATTTTATTACACCTGAGACGCTCTTCCCGTGTTACACTAAAAGAATTCAAAAGTCTTTGCATCACATCAAATGCTTTCGTCACGTAATTCTTTTTAGTTGCACCAAGGATATTCTCCTTGAAAATTTGGGTCGTTCGACTCACATCTTTGGATTGTATTCCAAACATATCCGCAATTTCCTTAGTTGTTCTAGGAATCTGGGCCAAACGGCATGCGTAAAGTACACAGTTGGCTTTGATTCCCAAACGCACCGCACCACGGGTTAATTTTTCCTCGTTGAACTTTCTATACATCATCTTCGCATCTTTGAGTACTGATTCAGGTAAAGTATGACACGCTTCGTCGATATCTTTGTATGCATGGAAAAGTGATCGATCCTTGTGATTCATAGACATGTGAAAATTAATCTTCGCCATCCTCTTGTTTTCATATGTAGATCCACGCTGCGTCGCGATCACTGTTCCTTTACCCCAATTCTGTGAAAAGAGTTCTGGGTTTGCATTTGGGTTCCCACATCGGGATGGATCATTCACCTTTCCATCATCTGTTACACCACTTGTCCATTCAGCAGTATCATCCACAAAATAAGATTCCACCAATCCACAATCTGAACAAGTTGGTAAACCTTCCGGTGAAATCACTTTCACCCCCGAACATTCGACACAAAAGTTTTTATTTACTGACTTTTCTTCGTTTTTTTTTGGTAATAGAGCGTCCAAATCGGACCATATAGTTGCCAGCATTGTTTTTGAATGTGGCAATCTTTTTTAGAATTTCAAAAAACGCATCACATACTTAGGCGTCGCACACGGGTTTCAATGGCATCGATCGTTTCCTTGAAACTCCTTCCACCAGAAGTTGTGGGTTCCCATTCATTCCATTCCCTATCGATGGCTTGATGTCCGGGAGGTAGGGGGATCTCCTGACCTACGATTTCACTATCAGAAACGACAAAACCTTCGAGGTCAGATTCATCATCATCAGCGCCTTCGTCGTATAGGTCGCTGTCACTATCTTCGACATCAATTTCGCTGTACATGACGAATCTGTTCTCACCCAAAGATTTCATCTCCAAATCCATGAAAGTTGTTCCACTTGGGTAATGTTCCATCACACTTTCGAATGGTGCCGGTGAAAATGTTTCCGTTTCAAGTTCATATACACAAGCACTCTTGTAAAAAAGTTCTGTGGGGTTGAGATATCTCAGGCCGAGGGTATTTCCAGTGTTCATCGCGACAATACCGTACATTTCGTCTTCAACACCATCTTCGTTTACTAATACTTTGACTATATCATCTTGGTTTATTTCTGAGGGCACAATCATGCTTAGAGTTTTCGCTCAAAAAAAATTCAGGGATAATATCACAGATGAAAGTTAGTATTTATTCGAAGGAAGGATGTCAATATTGCGACCACGCGATAAACCTATGCGAGTCGGAAGGACTTGATTATGAGAAAGTCATGGTGGACAAAGATGAACTCAAGAAAGTTTGTGGTCCAGGAGCGACAACCTACCCTCAAATATCTATTGACGGACGTCACATCGGAACATACTTTGATTTTCAAGACTACATGGAAGATGAATACGAACCAATTCTCGCTCCCACCTTAAACAGATTCACCGTCTTTCCCCTGAAGTATCCGGAACTCTGGGAACTCTATAAAAAGGCTCAAATGTCTAATTGGACTGCTGAGGAAGTAGATCTATCTAAGGATATGGACGACTGGAAAACTCTCAATGATAACGAACAGAAATTCATAAAGTATATCCTGGCGTTTTTCGCTGGATCCGATGGAATCGTATTTGAAAATATCAACAACAACTTTGCTGATGAGGTGCAAATCTCAGAGGCTCGATCGTTCTATGCCTACCAGTCCCATAATGAGATGGTGCACGGTGAGACATATTCCAAGTTGATTGACAAATACATCAAAGATGGTGCGGAAAAGAAACAACTTTTTGAAGCGATTCAAACTGTACCCTGTATAGAGAAAAAGGCTAATTGGGCCCTTAAATGGTTCGATACCAAGTCCAAGACTTTCGCAGAACGCCTCTTCGCATTCGCTTGTGTTGAGGGTATCTTCTTTTCTGGAAGTTTTTGTGCCATCTTTTGGCTAAAGAAAAGAGGACTCATGCCCGGGCTCTGTTTTAGTAATGAGCTCATCTCTCGAGATGAAGGGCTTCACCAAGAGTTTGCTGTCGAACTCTTCAAACTTCTTCGTAACAAACCTTCGACTGAAACGCTCCACTCGATCGTGAAGGAGGCTGTCGAAATTGAGAAGGGTTTCATTCTGGATGCACTTCCCTGCAACCTGATTGGCATGAACTCTGGTAAGATGTCTGAATACATCGAGTATGTGTCTGATCGTCTTTTGAAACAGATTGGTCAACCTCCAATTTGGAATTCCAAAAATCCTTTCGACTTCATGGAAAACATCTCCCTTGATGGCAAGACAAACTTTTTCGAAAAACGAGTGGGGGACTATGGGAAAATGGATGACACTTCGGATGAAATTGGTTTCGACGAGGAATTCTAAACATTTTACTATCAATTTATCCAAATTGACTGGAAAATGCATTTAATTAAAAAGGGTTCCATCGGACGAGACGTCCATGGGCTCGAGAGTGCGACCACTGTCAGCGAACTCAAGCTGGGGTTCACCGAAATCGGGCTCGGCATCAGGTGCATCCACCATTTGGGGGGGAGCAGACACGACAGTCTTTGTACCCTTCTTGGAACCACAGCCGCACCCAGAGGCAGCCTTCTTGGTGCCGGAACCACCCTCCTTCTTGAGATTCATCATACCCCACACAACCAGGATGAAGACGACCATATGCACGAGGAGACCCGCAGTCGATGGGCACCCAGTAGGGGTCGCGATCCACGAACCAAGAACTCGCCTGACAAGACGGAAAGTCTCGGGGTTGGCGACAATGAAAAATGTGAGACCAGAAATGAGAGAAGTGACGAACTTCTCCTGTTGCTTCCTACCATTACATCCACAACCGCAGTCTTTAAAAAGACCCATGATTACTTTTAAGATATGTCAACAAAAAAATTGACTTAAAGTCAAGCCACCTAGTATAGATATAACCAACCAACAATGTCGCTCTCTATTCAGCAGTCTACCGATTTCTCTCCTGCCTCCGTGCAGTTTTCGAAGCTTCGCAAGAACAAGAATGGCGGTAAAGCCGTCTACCTCAACGCCGGCGACAACAAGAAGCTCTACATTCAGTTCCCTTTTATGCGCTCTCCCTATGGTCTGAGTGCTTTCACTGATGAGGGCACTGGTCGCACTTCCTACTCTCTTGACCTTTCTTTCGACACCGATAATGAGCAGGCGATGGCTCTTCACGACAAGCTCAAGGAGCTCGATGACATCATCGTGAACACTGTCGCCGCCAACTCCAAGGAGTGGCTCGGTAAGGAGTTCAATGTCGCCGTCCTCAAGGAGGCGCTCTACAAGCCCATGGTTCGTCCAGGTAAGGAGCAGTACCCCTCTACTATTAAGCTCAAGATTCTCACCAAGCCCGATGGCGCCTTTGTTCCTGAAGCCTACTCGATGCAGAAGCAGCCTGTTTCCCTCGACACCGTTGAGAAGGGGCAGAAGTGTATGGCTATCGTTGACTTCAACCAGATCTGGTTCATCGACAACAAGTTCGGTGTGACGATTCGCCTCCAGCAGGTTCTTCTCGAGCAGTCTGCTAAGCTGCCATCCTTCGCCTTCCAGGGTGTTGACCTTCCTGAAGAGGAGGAGGTTGATGTCGAGGATGAGGATGAGATTGAGGAGGTTGATGACCAGTAAAAAAATCCAATTTCCGAGTCCTATGGACTCGTCTCCCCCCCTATTCGTAAGATGAAACAATCTTCTTACGAATATAATAATGAACGCTCAGGTGAAGAAGCTTCTCAGGGGTAAGAAGGCATGTGATCCCGCGTCTCATCTCTGGTTGAAAAAGAAAAATGGAACTATGACCAAAGGTGCTGTGAAAATCGGTGAAGGTCAGTATGGTAAGGTGTATCGTGGTTGTATAGATGATGGATGTGAAAAGTACATCGTCTATAAGGAAATTAAAACACCCTCGTTGAGTGAAAAAACCAATAATCTGCCGTTGGCTGGATTTAAAAAAGCCCTCGAGGAGATGAATCCAAAGATGGAGTTTACCATCGCGAAAAAGTTGGAAGGTTTTGGGGTTCCCAAGATGTACCTCTACAAAACTTGTGACAAGAAGGATGTTCTTTACAGCGAATATGTGAATGGTAGGGAGATGGGAGAATGGATGAGGTTTCAACCCACTCTCTTTGCGATACGTTCTGTTATGCTACAAGTCATCTATAACTTGTATCGCATCCAGAAGAGGTATCCAGGATTCCGTCACCACGATCTCCATCTTGGAAATATCCTCATTCGACCAGTGCCCATGAAAGCGTTGAAGTTCACCGTGAACGGTAAGACGTACACAGTTTCCAATGCGGGGTTTGAAGCTGTCATCATTGATTTTGGATTTTCGGCTTTCCCACGAATTAAGAATCCTCTCATCAATGCCAACAATTACAAGAACATCGGCATCTCGAGAAAGTCTGACAAACACTATGATTTACACTTTTTCTTGAACTCCGTCCATAACCTGGTTCGTCAACCACGAACACGGACGGAGCGTGTGGTGAAGACGTTCATCGAAAATCTGTTACCCCTAAAATATCTCGTGAGTAGGTCAAATACTGTCAAGAACTATAGGCTAAGGGGTGACAAAACCGTTGACATCAACTTTGAGGAGGTTCTATCGAAACCCTTCTTTACGGGTGAGAAAGCGTCGGTCCCTGTTTCCATACCTAAACCTAAACCCATCATCAAAATTCAAGCTCCTAAACCAAAAACACCGGTAAACAAAGATGCTGCTAAAGCGAGAGCGGTCGCCATCCTAAAGGCTGGGAAAACTGGACCCAAAAAACGCCCCGGCATCGTTAGAGCACGACCTTGAAGACTCGCTTCGTACCCTCGTCGACTTCAGAGAGTATCTTAAACTTCGGAGTCTTGATGAGTTTTTCACCACTCTTTGTTACGAACGATTTCATCCGTTCAACTTCACCACGGGGCATTTTCCTGGTGTACTTGAGCGTGACATTCCTGTTTCCAATCTTTAGTACAGTCGACGACATTTATAATATCAGCACATAATAAATAATGCTCGCGTTTGTAATTCTCACTGTGATTAACACCATCATCTTTTTACAGACTGGTCAGGGCAGTCAAAAGGCGGGTGGTAAGAAGTGGACTGTTTTCGGAACCATGGGGTGTGGTTGGACCCGAAAGCAGTTGGACTACATGAAAAAGAATGGTAAAACTCACACATTCGTAGATTGTGACAAGGGTGGTTGTGATGGCATGGATGCTTTCCCAACCCTAAAGGGACCCGATGGTGAGATGACTGTTGGGTACACCGAAGTTTAAATACCGCGCACAATCTGGAGCGAAAGGGCGAGGATGAACGCATCCAAAAGGGTGTTGATGGGCTTAAGCACGGTGATGTGCTTCACGAGGGAGCGGTTCCACACGACACGGAGAAGGAAGGTGCTGATGAGAATAGACAGCACGAAGATGAGAAACTCCATGAGCGCGTCGGAGCGAGACTTAGCCTTGGTTACTTCTTGGATCATTTATTACAAGTGGACATTTTTTTTCTAGAGCCATTACAAATGAAGGATCTTCCTCTGAGTGGTTCCGAAAGTAAGTTCACCAATCGGAGATGGGGTTCTCAGAAGGGTATTGGGAATAACAATTGTTATGCCTATGCTGTTGGTGACTATGAGGCCTACAGGTGGCAAAAGTCGATCCCCGGTGATCGGTCTGGACTTTCAAATGGAAATCACTCCTATACACACTGCACAGGTCTCCCCAAGCGCGTCGTTTCGGACAACCCCACGAGGGTCTACAAGACAGGTGCTAACGAGAAGTGCAAGAAGGGGTACTACAAAGTCATGATGTTCGTCTCTCCTGGGCGTCCCACGAATTACATTCGTCAAGGTGATTTTCACTTCTACAAACAACATGGAGTCGTCGAATACAAAATCAAACCTGGAGACACAATCGCGTCCGTGGCAAAGTTCTTCAAGGTTCCTGAATCTCGGGTAAAGAGGGCTGGCCCCTTCAAGGTCGGTAAGCGTATCGTCTTCAAGGCGAATGTATTCAGTCACAAGCGTGGGTGGGCGACAGGTCCACTTCTGACTGATGCAAAAGGTAACGCCATCAAGGATCCTCGTAGGGCTTCTAGGAACTATCCAGGTCTAAACTATGAAACCTACTGCAGTTCATTCTGCGTCAAGAACCGAGGGATCAAAGTCGGTAAGACTCACCCCAAGGTCCGCAAGAATACTGTCTAGATCAGGTTGATTCTCGACATCAAAGGTTATGTCAAAAAGGTCAAGTACATCAAATATCGATTCCTCATTCAAGGACACAGAGTTTGCCGTCGCTGTGTAATTGTTTTGAATCGTGACGACAATCTTGAACTGAGAAGCATCAAAAACCTTTCTACACGTGGGGCATGTATTCTTACCTTGTTCTTTCCATTGTTCTAGACAGTGGGAATGAAACATATGTCCACATCGAATCGGAGGATTTGTCCTCGTCGATTTGACTTCATTGAGACATATGGCACATGTCGACATTCTAGAATACGGGTTCAAAGTTTTTTTCGTGATTTTGCTCACCTAGTAGATATCAGGGATCTTGAGAAGGGGCTTGTCGCAAGTCTTACAGTTTTCCTTACCCTGTTCCTCCTGTACCTTGGTAAGAAGAGAGGGACCCTGGGTCTGAAGAAGCTTGCGGTACGAATAGTTGTCCTCGAAAGTGATGCCATTCTGCTTCATCACATAGTTGTTGAAAAGCTGGGCGGAAGAGTTTATGGTGAAACACCGACCATCGGCCATACCAAGTCGCTGAGACATTTTGTTAATATTACATCAGAAATTAATTTGTCTATTGGTGATCGTCTGCATCCAAGATTGAAATCCTTTCTCTCTGAGTTTTTCAATTAAGGGCTCACACTTGTATCCTAGATAGGTGTCAAAGACATCCGTCTCCTCCGTTCTCGACACTCGAATGTCAGGTCTCTCGTTGATGTGCTGGTTGATGATGTTGTAGGCAAAGGCAATCTCTTTGAGGGTTTCAGCTCCTGTGATGATAATCTTACCTGTGCTGAAGATACTGCATGTGATCTCTTTCATATCCTCTGCGGGTTTGAACTTAATCTTGACGGCTGAATATCTATCTGGTTCGAAGGAGACTTTAAAAATGTCATCGTACTCTTCGAACCAGTCAGCCACTTTCATGAGGTTGATGTTGTAGTTGAGGCTGAAGTTGGAGTTGATCATCACCACGCGGAAAGAGTCTGTAGAAACTTTGATGTCAAGTCCCAAAAACATTTTGAAAATGTAAACAAGTTGGGTGATGATGCGTTTACAATCAAAAAGATCACAACACCCTGCGACCTGGATAGAACCATTGGGGAACACTTTGACAGATTTGGTACTGTAGCTGTCGTGGTACGTGAGGGTCACCTGATTGTAGAAGGTTGTCGGTTTCAGTTTCCACTCGAATCCTTCCGTGGTTGTTCCACTACGCTTGAGACGATACGATCCAACTCGTTCAAATGTTTCACGAAGCTTCTTAATATCAATCTGTTGGATAAAGCTCGAAACCATGGTGATCGTCGTAATCTTTACCCAAGAGGGACGAGTTTCGTCCGGGAGGTTGTTTCGCATCTCATTGAGAGTCAAGAGATACGAAAAACTGTTGTTGGCGATTGATGAATACATACTTTTTTATGGTAGGTCTCGTCCACTTAGGTGTTTAAAGAAATTGTTCAATCTTTAATTACATGACTTCATTTGTAAAATCTGCTAAAGCTGTTCACGATGTTGAGTCTGATCTCGCGTACATCGAGATCCAGTATGATAAGTACACGAAGACTAAGGGCTACAAAGCATTCACAGATTACATCAACACCGAGCCCCTCGGTGACTGGACACAAATTCAGAGTGAACAGAGGGACATCCGCTATGATAAGTTTCTCGAAACTATGGTAGCAAACACCCTCGAAGTTCAACAGCGACTCGCAGAGCTCACACTCGAAAACGTGCTCTTGCACGAGCAAGATGATCGCACATATGTTCGCATCACGCACGCTGTCAAAATTCTTGATCCAACATTCCAACCACCCCGTGTAAACATGGAGAGTGCTTGGCAGTTGGAGTTTATTAAAAAGTTTTGCAAGAAAACTCTACCCGAGGTTATTCAGGAGTGTACGAATGCTTCACGTCTCACACATTTCTTCAATATCTTATGTATATTACAGCTAGCATAACCATGAAGATGATAAAGAACAGTCCAATGTAAGACATCCTAGGCTTCTTCGAAACACCAACCTTAACCTTCTTCTCTTTGCAAGTAAAACCAGTGTCGATGTTACGACGAGGATGAACCCCCTTTAAAATGATGCAGGGTTCCCTTTCATCTTCACAAGCGTTTGTCTCACAAAAAACACTCTTCTCGTCAATAAAAGGGAATACATTTGGAATGACTTCCTGGAAATCGTCAAAACCACCCGTCTGTCGCACACCTCCTGGAAGGGAGAAATCCTCTGTGACAAATGGATTGATGTCATCGATGGCTTTCTCATCGTCGAGCATATATTCACTCATCGTTATTAATACTACTTCAGATTATATTTTTTGTCGTGCATTTTGAAACGATGTTCTTCCCACATCTTATCCAGGTCGACATTTAACATGTGCGCCAATTGAAAAAGGTAACTGAAGACATCACCCATTTCCATCATGACATCAGTACCCCTCTCTTTCTTGAGATTCATCTTCTTGAACGTCTTCTTGTACTGTCGGATAGCGGATGCCAACTCCCCAAACTCTTCTGTCAGGAGAAGCCATACTGTATCTACAGCAGCCCGATCCCAGCCCTTGGATTTACACACTTTTTCAGTTTCGTATTTGTAGTAGTTCAAACTCATTACTTACATCATCATAGTTTCCAATCTTTAATTAATTCCAATCTTGTTGTTGAAATCAATCTTTTTGCCGACGGTACTGGTATTGATGGGTTGGTCGAGGAGTGTACGGGTTGTGTCGATGTCATTGGCATACGCGATATATTGAGACACACCAGTTTGGATTTGAGACACCGCAGTGTCGATGACCTTCATGTTCATACCCTTGACCTGCTCATTGACCTTTTTGTAATGGTCACCCGCGTTGTTGATGAAGACGACACGCATGATGGCGTACAGGTCATCAGGGTTTTGGTAATCGATGGCGATACCACTCCTAATCTTGAACGTCTGACGGATTCCACGCTGGAGAAGATTCTTGTTAAAGTCCGAAAAAAAGAGGGTGTTCAGTGGAGTTTCACACTGCTGGAGAGAATCAAGGTGGAGATTATCACACATTTAATATATCCGCCGAAAAAAATTGTGTGTAAATAGTAAATGTTGAACTTTGCTGACTTTGACAAAGTGTACGACAGCAAGCCATACAATGTCGAGGAAATTCCGTGCAAACCCCCAGCCTGCTTCGTGGGATCTTATGCTCCCGTGGCCAAGGCTGGTGAACAGGGTCCCTTCTTTGTGAACACCTACCTTCTCCAACCCAACCGTAAGTTTGAGACTTTCGGAACTGTTCCAGTGAGGAGCAAAGATCTCGAGTGCAAGAAGTAAGTTAAAAATAAAAGTGGAACTTTAGGTATATGAGGGTCATTAAACGCTCAGGTCGTATTGAGGATATGAAATTTGACAACGTCACCAATAGGATCAAGAACTTAACATACGGACTCTCTGAAAAATGTGATTCCACTAAGGTTGCGCAGCAGGTTTTCTCATCCCTGTACGATAACATCACCACCCAAGAAATTGATACACTCTCTGCTGAGATTTGTATTGGAATGATCACTTCAGATCCTGATTATGAAACACTCGCGACTCGTATCGTGGCGAGTAACATCCAAAAGGTATGCCCCAATAACTTTCATCTCGCCATGCGAAAGCTACACAAGGCTGGTGTCGTCACTGACCAGGTTGTGGAGGTTGCCCAACAAGTTAAGGCTGTCATCGATACAGATCGAGACTTTGACTTTGGATACTTTGGTCTCAAGACTCTAGAAAAGAGTTATCTCCAGCGAGTCGAAGGAAAACTCATCGAGACTCCCCAGTACATGTTCATGCGTGTTGCCATTGGGATTCACGGAATGGATATCGATTCGGTCATTGAAACATACGACATGATGTCCAGGGGTCTTTTCATCCACGCCACACCAACACTGTTTAACTCTGGTACACCCCGACCCCAGATGTCTTCTTGTTTCCTGATTGCAAACAAGGAGGACTCGATTAACGGTATCTACGGTACCCTCACGGAGTGTGCCCAAATTTCCAAATGGGCGGGTGGTATCGGTATGCACATCCACGATGTTCGGGCCAACAAGTCTCACATTAGGGGTACAAACGGGCAGTCGGATGGTATCATACCAATGCTCAGGGTTTTCAACGCGACAGCGCGCTATGTAAACCAAGCTGGTCGTCGTAAAGGCTCGATCGCCGTCTACCTCGAACCATGGCATGCGGACATCATGGACTTCCTGGAACTTCGTCTCAACCAAGGTGATGAAGAAGCTCGCTGCCGCGATCTCTTCTCAGCTCTATGGATCCCAGATTTGTTCATGAAGAGAGTTGAAGAGGGTGGGAACTGGTCCCTTTTCTGCCCCGATAAGGCTCCAGGTCTCTCTGACTGTTATGGTAAGGAATTCGAAGAGCTGTACCTCAAGTATGAAGAAGAGGGACGGGCTAACTCGACCGTTCCCGCATCTGAAGTATGGAAAGCCATTCTCAAGTCTCAATCTGAGACTGGTACACCATACATGCTTTACAAGGATGCTTGCAACACTAAATCGAACCAAAAGAACCTGGGAGTCATTAAGAGTTCCAACTTGTGTACGGAAATCATAGAGTACACCGATAAGGATGAAACATCTGTGTGCAACCTGGCTTCGATCGCTCTCCCCAAGTACGTGAACAAGGAGACGAAGACTTTCGACTATGACGCTCTTCATAAAGCTACAAAGGTTGTCACGAAGAACCTGAATCGTGTCATCGATCGCAACTTTTACCCCGTGGAAACTGCTCGTCGCTCAAATATGAAGCATCGCCCCATCGGCCTTGGTGTTCAAGGTCTCGCTGATGTGTTTATCCTTTGTGGTCTCCCATTCGATTCGGAGGAGTCGCGCACCATGAACGCACACATCTTTGAGACTATGTACCATGCAGCCCTTGAAGCGAGTTCGGAGCTGGCTGAAGTTGAGGGTTCCTACGAAAGTTTCGTGGGTTCTCCAGCTTCAGAAGGCCTTCTCCAACCCGACATGTGGGAGGGTGAGACCAAGTTCAGTGGGAGGTACGATTGGGACGCGATGAAGGAACGTGTGAAGACGAAGGGTCTTCGGAACAGTCTCCTGATGGCACCCATGCCCACCGCCTCTACTGCTCAAATTCTCGGAAACAATGAGTGCTTTGAACCCTACACAACAAACATCTATCTTCGGCGCACCCTCGCCGGTGAGTTTGTTGTCGTGAACAAACATCTCGTCGAAGACCTCAAGAAGGTGGGTCTTTGGTCGAAGGAGATGAAGGACTTGATGGTGAAAGCTGGTGGTTCCATCCAAAACATCGTGGACATTCCAGACGACATCAAGAAGCTATACAAGACGGTATGGGAAATCAGTCAGAAGTGTATCATAGATATGGCGGCTGATCGCGGTCGTTTCATCGATCAGTCTCAATCTATGAACTTGTTTATGGAGAGTCCCACAATGTCCAAACTCTCCTCGATGCACATGTATGCGTGGAAGGCTGGTCTCAAAACGGGGATGTACTACCTGCGCTCCAAGGCCAAGGCTCGACCAATCCAGTTTAGTCTTGAACCTGATTGTGTGGCTTGTTCTGCTTAAAGTTTTTAGTAGATAGATATCCACAAGACATGGACAAAGCAATCGAAAATATTCAAATCAACCAGTTTAATAATCGCAAGATTGTCATTTCCACGAAACAGGGTACACCTTTGCGTATTCAGTTCCCTCGCATGTACATGCCCTTCGGTGTCTCTGGTTTCACACCTGAAGTGGGTCCAACAAAGTATAACATCGATTTCGCAATCAAAGGGTACGATGAGGAAGGTAGCTACATGAAAAAGTTTTATGATTCATTGAGACAACTCGAAAACATGATTGTCGATGCAGTTGTCGATCAGAGTGAAGCCATCTTTGGAAGTCAAATGACGAAGGAAGAACTTCTCCCCATGTTTAACTCCAATGTCAAAGAATCACCTGAACGTGAACCAAAGTTTCGTGTCAAGGTTGATACAGACATGGAGGACAATATCAAGGCGAATGTGTTCAACGCCGATAAGAACCCTATGAAGGATGAAGTAACTAACGGTCTCTATGCAAGAAATTCGGGACATGCTATGGTAGAACTCAACAGCGTGTATTTCTTGAACAGAAAGTTCGGGTGTACTTGGAAGCTCAATCAACTTATCGTGTATGAGCCCCAGAACCTGAAGGGGTTCCAATTTAAGATTTAGATTTATTCAAAAGTAAAATACTATAAACAGCCTGAGCCTCCTTAAGAAGCTTACCATCTACCCTGGTAAATTTCTTTGGGTCCATGCCTAACTTAATCTTAGCTACTTTTACGGATTCTGACCAATCTGTGAGAGTCATCCTTACTTATTATCCTTGATTATTTTTTTGTAAGTCTTGCTTCCCTTCTTGGGAACGAGACAGAAAGTAGCCTTTTGCTCAGATTTCTCCTTCGCGAGGTCAATGAACGCCTGGAACTTGGGGTTGCTCTTCAGGGACTTCTTCGCCGCCTTGCTCGCCGCCTTGGAGACAATGCGACCATCCTTCATCTTCAAATCCTTCTTCACGAGACCACCTGAGGTCTTGTCAGCAGTGCCATGGAAAACTTCAGCGCGGGAACCAATAGTCATTTATATTACGCTTTGAAAATTTTCTTGATGTCCAAGATTGAAATTTTATCACTCGTCCTGTTGACCGGAATCTGTTTTTCGATTCGTTCATCATTGAGTACCTTCGAACACACGATAGACTTATGACCTTGAAGAGCCATCATCTCTTCCTCAACACTCACAAAACGCGCACATTCCTTGTAGATCAGCTTCTTCACATAAACTGGTTTGGTCTGACCCGTCCTATGGCTTCGACCAATCGCCTGGAGCTCCGTGGCAGGGTTCCATGAGGGTGCCGTGATGTAGACTCGAGTTGCCTCTTGGAGGTTGAGACCCTGGCCACCACTCTTGATCTGGATGATAAAGACGGCACCCCCTTGAATCTTCTTGAATCCCTCAATTTGTTTGACGCGCTCCTCCTTGGGTACTGAACCATCAATCCTGAAAACTGGACACTTCAACTGGCTCTGGATATAGTTCATCTCACCCCTGAACTGGCAGAATATGAGAGTCTTTTCATCTGGGTGACCATCAATCATACGGAAGAGGGTCTCCATCTTGTTAGAGCGACCCACCCATTTCTCCGCTTGCGTTTCGTTTTGCTTCGCGACACCATCAAGATACATCTGAGGCCAGATCATCGCCTGACGCGCACGAAGAAGACACTCCAAAATGATCATGTTCTTCGCATTGAGGCTCACAGCGTTCCTGAACGCGTCACGGATAGTATCCTGTGCCTCGAGGAACACAATCTCATAGAGTTGTTTCTCATCCGGAAACATCTCCAACTCGACATTCTCAAAGTAGCATGGGGGTAGACGAAGACGCTCGTTGATCTTGGCGAGATCTTCTTTGGTTCGGCGCAAGATGTAGATGTCCTTGATTTTACTGGTCATACCTTGAACAACAACTTTAGATAGACCCAAGAATGTTGAGAGAGATACGAAGTCTTCCATCGAATTGAACACTGGGGTACCAGTGACAATCCACTTGATTTGGGTCTGGAGGCGACACACACTCTTGAACAACTTGGACTTTTTGTTTCGAATCTCATGAGCCTCATCCAAGATGACTCTGTCCCACTGCACCATGTGGAGAGGCGTCTTCGTATCAGGTCCACCACCCTTGACAGTGAGGAGGGTGTATGGTGCGATTGTCACATCGACGTTGTGATCAATTTGGCGATCGGGACCATCGAAGACACTGACCGTCAGATTGGGAGCGAAGCGATGAATTTCTTCGACCCATTGTGTGATAATAGATTTGGGTACGATGATGAGTGTACGAGGCTTCGGGTTTCCAAGCATAGTGGAAACGAGCTGTACGGTCTTACCCAGACCCATTTCGTCACAGAGGAACCCACCCTTGGGTCCCGAAGTTTGGCTCTCCATCGTGAGCATCCAAAGAACACCTTCACGCTGGTATGGGGCAAAAAGACGACCATTGAGGGTGTCCTTGGCCAAAGTGTATTGCTCTTCAATAGTCATCGTAAGGATCTTCGTCGGGGATAGGTTCAATCTCACAGACAACTGGTTCGGGTTCTTTCTTCTTACGAGTCTTCTTCAACTTAGGTGGGGGAAGTTCATCAATATGTTCTCGAAAGTACACAACTTTATCCCAAAATTCCTTCATCACGGGGAGATATTTCTTGAACCATTCACGATCACGAGGAACATTAACAACATCAAACTCCTCGGGTCTCGGCCAATTGGTTTCTGCTGGTTTGTACTGAATAAAGTCTGCAGATTCGAGGTCTAGAATTTCCATACACAACTGAAGCTGTGGCATGTAGTGTTCGGGGACTTCACCGGGGATGATTGCTCTCTGTGGTGGACACTTAATCTCGACAAGTTTTCCCGACTCACTCACACCATCAGGACTTCCACCTAACCATGGATGTTCGGGGTGGGGACACAAACCAATTTCGTGTACAACCTCCCCGTGTCTCTCTTCATAGAGAATGCGAGCTTCATCTTCATATAACTCACCATGACGGGTGGCAGCATTACCAGTGAACTTTTCTCCGAGACCACATTTCTTAAGAAGGAGACCCTCTGGTGTTTCGTACTTGTTTTTACCGATAGCTGTGGCAGCATCTGAGGCAGTCAACATATTGCCACGAAGAGCAAGCCACTCCTCAGACTTCTGCGCTGCATATTCCCTTTCAATCAGGGCCTTGACATTCGGGTGCATCCTAGATTAGTTTAGATTATACGTTTTAAGTTCCTCCAAAACTTGAAAGTACATTTGAGCAGCGTTCTGTTCCGCCTGTTTCTTACTTTTAGCCACACCTCTAGAACAGAAAGTGTTGTTGATGTAAATGTCTATGTAGAAGAGACCTTCATGGTGCGCCGCGACACGATAGTCAGGGAGTTGCCAATTGTTCACTTGGCAGTGACGCATGAGGTGGTCCTTGAAGTTGTCGTCAATCATGATAGAGTTCATGTCAACCATATCCGGATCTTGGTAAATACGAAGGATAAACTCCTTCGCATGGATGAGACCGATGTCCATATAGATGGCACCAATGAGTGCCTCAAAGACATCTTCGAGGATCTTCGGATTATTGTTCCACCCATTCCTCATTCCCTTCTCATCCATGATGACGAGTTCATTGAGACCTAATTTAGTCGCAATCTTCGCCAGGGTTTCACCACGAACAAGCTTTGTACGCGCCTTCGTGAGGAAACCCTCTTGCTTACTTTCATGTCTATCAAACAAAAACTTAGTGATGACAAACCCGAGGACGGAGTCACCAATAAATTCGAGAGTCTCAAAGGATTCTGTAAATTGTTCATACTCCTTGAGAGCAGATTTATGCGTAAAAGACTTTTGGTACAAATCAAGGTTTTTGATCTTTGTACCAACAAGTTGTTCAGCCCTTTCTTTGGTTAGGAAAGTGACCATCGTTGTTTTGTTATGTTATGTATGTGTTATTTTTTTAAGCCTTCTCCTCCTCCTTCTTGACGTAGTGAGGGCTCAGGTACTTCTGGAGGTTAAGGTAGGTCACCTGGACGTCCGCGGGAGGCGCGAGGAGGTCGCGAAGCTTGTCGTCGAGGATAATCTGACGACCGTTGTCGGGGTGCTTGAGACCCTTCTCAGTGATGTACTTGTTGATCGTCTTGGTCACCTCGGAGCGAGAGATGAGCTCGCCTTCAGGAAGTTCGAGGAACGTGCGCAACTTAGGGCTCACATCCTGCTTACGGTTGAAGCCGTTGTTGGCGGCACGAGCCTTAGCCTTCTCACCATCTGGATCTTCCTGGGTGTTCTTGATCTTGCGAACAAGCTTGGACAGGTTCTTGATATCGTTGCGGAGGGCGGCAATTTCAGTTTGAATGGATTCGAGAGACATTATATCTTTCTTACACCACTAATCTTTAAGTCTATGTAAAGTAGAACAATAAGTACCGTGATTGCTATCAGGATTAAAGCCTGTGCAGTTTGGGGTGTCAGCATGGATGGTTTTGGAGGTCTATCGATAAAGCGGAAAGGTTGTCTCGAACCATTTTCGGGGCATCCACCAGCACAACAGTCTCCGGGACAAGGCCGTACCCTTGGTCCCTTCCTCACTCCACAGAATTGTTCAGTCTCACCCTTGTAGGCGTAGCACCGACATTCTTCGATCACGTTGCAGACCATTTTATTATATCACAATATATTAATGGACGATCAAATTTATTCGAAACCTGTGATTGAAAAATTCATTCAAGATAATCTCTTTTTTAAAGATCCCAAGATGAAGAAATATTATGATCGAAATCTCCAGAGAGATCTTGGTAAGTTTCGAGCGCGCGCCCATAGTGCCCACAAATCCGAAAACTTTGAGAAGATCATGTATGTGTTCGTGACTGATTCCATTCGAGACATCATTCTGAACACTATAGGTGAAATCACAGAGTACATGAAACCTATGGGTGATGTCATTGTCAGTGGTGGTGAAGCGTTCAACTTATACACGGACTTTGACGATCGCATCGTCACGAGTGACATAGATGCCAAGTTTGTTCCACGACTTCCAGTGAACCCAAAGTATTTTGGAAAACTTCAAGCGACGAAGCTCATGCTTTGGAACAAAATGGGAGAACTTGCACAACGTTTGAATCTAAAAATTAAGAATAGAATTCTTTCGATGAAAAAGAAGGATCCCAAACTTTTCAAATTTTTGGGTATCGGTTTTAAGAATTCTGGACCATTCGTCACGAGACGATACACGCTTATCAAGAAGAAGAAAACGAGGAACGATAACAAGCCTGGCAAGAGTGATGTGTTCATAGATGTTGAACTGTTTGCCCTTGATCTCAACATCCGTTTCTTCTCCCCCGAAACTGGTCGCATTCAAGACGTCACCATGGGTGGAATCCTCGACATCCCCTTCATGCGTCCAAAGGAGTTTGGCTACGAAGTCGTACTCTCTAGACGTCGTGGTGTCACCTATCGCAACCTAAACACAGGGAAACTTGTCACAGACAACAGGGTATACGTCGCGAGTAAGGAGTTTCTCATCGAAGACATCTATCTCATGCATAAGCTAAATCTTCGTCCAGAAAAGAAAGAAAAGGATCGTCAACGCCTCGTCAAATTGGCGAAACTCTTCGATAAGCGAATCAGTGGTTCGAATTCAATCGAAGATGTCTTCAAACGTGTCAAGGGGAAGATCGTCAAGCGAGCCCCAGTGGTAAAGAAAGATGCTAAAGTTCCTATGAACCGCGCAAAAAAAGTTGATCCCTACAAATACAAGAATTATACGACCAAACCAGTACAGGATAAACTTTCTAAACAAATCGTACATGGTCTCAAACCTGTGGTGAAAAACACGAATATCAATGGGTACACCAAGTCTTCGGGAAACAAGCGTTTCAATCTCAATACACTCGAGTGGAAGAATGTCAAAAACAATTCTTATGTGAAAAATGAGTTTAACTTGAGACCTGAAAAGGCGTTACCACTTCCCAAGAATATGAACATCACGAAAACCCTATATGGGTATAAACCCAGGAGAAATCAATGGGTGCCGAAGGAGTTACTTAATAAAGCTGCGGCTATACCTTTTGTTGGTTTAAAGAAATGAGACCATACCTAAACATAAATGATCTACAACGCTCCAGCCAAAGGTGAAGACGGTCTCTACTTTGTCAAGGCTCTTAACGATGATAAGCGTAAGTCTCTTATTCAGCTGAACAGGGTTAAGGTGACTGATGTGTCAGGCGAGGTCGTCATGGATCTCGGGTCTGAGGTGAACACTCAGAAGATTGAGACTATTGATGCTGCCAACCTCGAAGCCGCCCTTGAGAACTGTGAATCCTGGTTTGGTAAGAAGGTTTCTGATGGTGTCATCAAGGGTGCCTACACTTCCAGCCTAGATGCTGGTTCTATGACGTGCGACCGCATTGATGCGACCAGGGTGTTCAACACACAGCAGGAGCCTATCGATTTCGACACTGTCCAGCCCGATAAGACCTGTGATGTCATCCTCGAATTCGCTGGAATTTGGTTTGCCAAGAAGGCCTTCGGCCCCACCTGGAATGTTGTCCAGGTCAGGGTTCATGATGACCCCGAGCCCAACCTTGACACTTACCCAGAAGGATATGCTTTTGTCGAGGATGAGGAATAAAAAAATTGTTAATACTATATAAAAGATGATGAAGGGCCGTAACCAGAACATTCTTATGTTGGTCGCCGTAGCTGCTCTTATTTTCCTCCTTTTCACCATGAACTCCAAGTCCGGTTACTCTATCAGCGAGCGTGAGTACGCTGCCTTTGGGCCCGGTCCCGCTGCCGGCCCTGCCGCTGGCCCCTCCGGTATGCCAGCCGATACTGTGTGCGGTGGTATGAAGCGTGGCACCGGTCTCGCCTCGTCCCTGCTCCCCCGTGAGGTCGCCTCCGCGGAGGACTTTGGTCAGTTTGCCCCAGACGACATCCTCAAGGGACAGAACTTCCTCGAGCCTCGTCAGCAGGTCGGTTTCCCCGAGACTGTTGGTGGTGCGCTTCGCAACGCCAACCAGCAGATCCGCAAGGATCCCCCTAACCCCAAGGACCCCTACGTGTGGAACAACTCCACCATTGTCCCTGATCTCATGCAGCGTGGCCTCTGCGCTTAAAGAATAAGCATGTATAGATATAAATGACTTCTGTTTCACCTGATCTCTCCGAGAGTGTATCTAAACTCGTAGAGCTCACCAAACAACTCGCCGAAGCGAAAACTGATATTAAGGTTCTTAATCAGGAGGAGAAGCGCCTTAAGGAAAATGTGAAAAAGCATATGATGGACCAGGGTATAGACACGATTAACCTCAGGAAGGGGAAAATTAGCCTCCGTAAGTCTGTCAGAAAGGGTAGTATGAACAAGGATGCCATCAAGGAGGGTCTCATGACCTTTTTTGGTGGAGATGAAACCAAGGTTGAGGGAGCCCTAAATGCCATTAAAGATGGACTTAAAACGAAGGAATCCACTTCTCTGTCGCTAACTGGTATAAAGGATAAGCCCGAGAAAGAAGATAAGTAAAACTAACTATGGTCTGGAGCCAATACGTATACGAAGCCTCTAACGGATTTGACCCCGAAGTCAGTGATGACGACGAGTTCAATGACGAACACACTCCTCTGAATATCGAAGACTGGGAAGTCGAATACTCAGATGAACTATGGCACATGTGGAATTCCACCAGGACACTCATGGATGACGCCCGTGTTGAACATATGGGAAAGTTTTGTGATTTTGTGGAGTTTTGCTACAAAGAGCACGATTCGTACCACGGTCGTGTCTCTTCTGAAAATGAAGAACTTCTTCACTACATCTGGAAAAGACTACGAAGGATTGTCAATGATAATGGACTTCACGAAGAGATGATGAGGGGTGCTACCTTCTACCACTTTGTTGACTTTGCCAAAAAATATATGTGCATATACTAAATGCTCCCCGATATCACTTCCCAAAAAGTCGCTATCCCCGCCGCTCTTTTTTTGGCGCTCAGCCCAGGTGTTCTTCTGACCACCGACGGATCCAAAGTCACTTTCATGAACCGCAAAACAAACCAAATGGCGATTTTCTTCCACGCCCTCGTGTTCTTCCTCGTGTACAGCCTCATCGCTCGCGCCATGGGTCTCGTGCTCACGAAGACCGATCTTATCGTGACTACATCGCTCTTCCTCGCGTTGAGCCCTGGGCTTCTTCTCACTCTCCCTCCTGGATCGGGTGGGGTGTTCAGGTCGGGTCAGACCAGCCTCGAGGCGTCTCTGACACACGCGATCGTCTTTGCTCTGGTTTTCGCGCTTTTGCGTCGTCAATTTCCTCAGTTCTATTAAGTAGGAAGATGAAATACCTCGTGCTTGGACCGGCATCTATGGGAATCTATTCCCTCATAGGAGCCCTAAAAGCACGAGAATCTGAACTTGTTGATGTAAAGGAAATTTCAGGCTCTTCCGCTGGTGCAATTTTAGCATTGTTTTTGGGGGTAGGTATGTCTGTCGATGAAATAACTCAAACTTCATTGAATCTAAATGTCCCCAATTTTGTTAAGATACGCATAGGATCCTTTTTTAACAAATTTGGTTTTGTTGATATGGCACCTATTCGTAAAAAGTTCGTGGAGATCTGTGGATGTGACCCAACATTCAAGGAGATTGAGATGAAGATTTACATTTCAGCCTTTTGCATGAATACCGCAGAAACAGTCTACTTCTCTCGAGATACACATCCAGATATGAAAGTGATAGATGCCGTGTGTATGAGCATGGCTGTGCCTTTCATATTTGCATGCGGTAAGTATAATGGTGATACATATGTGGACGGTGGAATGAAAGAGGAAATTCCTCTGACACCTTTCTTTGATAAAAAGCCACATGAAGTCACGTGTATAAAAATTAAAATGAACCGACTATATCGAGAAGATATACAAACACCAAAACAATTCGTCGAAACTCTGGTTCGTTCAGCCCTCTCCAATAGAGTCACGTACAATACACCAATCGAAACCATTGAAATCAATGTGGAAGACACGGATGTGTTTGATTTCAATATGAGTTACGAAGAAAAAATTCAATTATTTAATCGAGGATATACTTTTTTGTCAGCCTAATGTAAATGGATGTGGACACATTTAAATTGAGGCTGACCACACTCCCTTCCCTGACGAGAACCGATAGAGCTTCTTATCAGCAAAGGTCAGAACATAAAGGTGTGGATCTCATAAGACTTTTTCGTGAGGCCCAAGGGGTTGATCAACGAAGAAAAGATGTGAAGATTCGTGAAAAAACGCGAAACTTCAGGCGTCTCGTGGAAGGTTTACCATTGACAAGGGATGCTTATAGAAGCCTTGTTTCAAGTATCAAAGTAGATACAGATATCTATAAACTTAAACAACGTGCCCAAAATGCCATCAAACGAAGAGACAAAGTGGAAATGGGTGAGTTGCAGGATGACTTTTACAAAACCATCAAAAACCTGAATATCGATCAGTCAGATATCGCCGATCTCATCCAGAGGTTCGATGAAGGTGAAGATGTAGGTGTGTTGACTAAAAAGGCTTATGATCTGCAGCGTAAAAAGAAGATTGATAATGTTTCCAGTGAACGACAGTTTCTTAAAAACGCCCTCACACGTCTAGAGTTGACCCAACTTGATAAGGATCGGATAATGAACAAGTTTCAACCTGGTGAAGAAGCAGTGGCGAGTCTCATCAGAGAAGCTGAACAGATAAAGAGTGGACGAAACCAGCAAAAAATAACCAGTGAAAAGAGAGAACTTGCCAAACTCACGAATAAACTTGGACTCGGTGGAACATTCTCGAATCAAATTGGTCGTGTGAAGACACAAGGCAATGTCAAAGCCTTGACAAAGATAATCAAAAATGCTGGTAAAAATAAAAAAGGTGCCAATGTCGCGTTGCGAAAGCTTGAACTCGATATGATCGCTAGAAATTTTGGTGTCTTTTCACAATTCGCTGGAGAAATTGCAGGTGTCAAAACATTGAAAGATGCGAATGTCACACAAATCAACATTCGAGAAGCTGTAAAAAAGAAATTGTTGGAAGAAGCTTCGAATGTCGGTGACTTTACTGGTCAAATCACTTCGATCAAAAACATACGTCAACTCGCACCGATGAAGAAACAAATTGAGCAAGTCAAATTGGTTAAGAAACTTGCCAATCAGAAATCTGAAACTGAAAAATTAGAAAGGTCGAAAAGGGGTTTTGCCCTTGAAGTTCAAAGTGCCATCATCCCACAAAACAAGAAACAACTGTTTATCAACCGTCTCAAATTGAAAAAGGTTGACATACCCAAGCTCGAAAAGAACTTGAACAATGCAATCAAAAATGAAAAAATTAAGAAAAGACAAAATGAATTGAACGAGTTGAAGAAGTATACCAAACGATTCAATCTTAACACGACACCCTTTATTCAGAACTTCCAAACTTCAAACATTTCACTCAATGCGATGAAGAAGAAGGTTGATGAATCTGTCATGAAGAAGAAAACTCTCAAGGAGATGAAAGCCTTCCTAAATCAAAGAATACAAAAAGCTTCACTGAATAGAAATTTTGGTGAAAAATTGAAAAATGTTAAGACTAAAAACGCTGCACTTACTTTAGACGATGAAGTTGAAAAGGCTTATCAAAAGAAGATCAAAGCCAACAAGAAGACATTGTCAAACCTGGCCATCGAGTCTGGACTCAATCTCATGACTGGTATTACAGCAATTAACACAATGGACGCTTTGAAACAGGCGAACCAGGTTGTCAAGTTCCAAAGTAAAGTACAACTCGAACAGATGGCCAAGCGTTTGGGTGTGAATGTGCCTATTACAAATGTTCAGACAAACAAGAATGTGAAAAACATGAAATCTAAGATTGAAAATACCTACAACACGAAACAAAATCAACTCAAAAATCAATTCGATCGTAGAAGACGTCTTGAAAAAGCAAATCTTGAAGTGTTTCTAAACAAGTACAGTCAAATATTAACCGGAGATGAACGAAAGAAGTTTTTGAAGTTTTTTGATGAAGGCGCTAGCCTCGTCGCACTCAAAACAAATATTCATCGATACGCGACAAATAAGAAGCGAGCACTCACAAATGCCAAGGTGTACGCCACACGAACTTTCCTAAATGCACTGGGTATGGCTCCAGGAGATCAGGAAATCTTCGTAAGACGTGCCATAGCTGGGGAAAATGTGAACACTATCAAGAAGGATGGTAAAATGTACATGACTCGTGTTCTCAATGATTTGAGACGCGAGAACGCCGATAAGATGTTGAAGTTTTTACAAGATCTTGAGATTAAACCTCAAAATGTGGATCGAATCATGAAAAAGTTTGCGACGACATACATCAACATGAATACCCTCAAAAATGAAGCTAAACAAATTGAAAACTTTAGGAACCATGGTAACTGGGTAGAGACAAACGATGAATTTTTAGACTTTGTCAATGAGTTACCAATGAGCCAAGGTGATAAGGTTAAAATTAAGTCTAATTTCGACAGTGATTTTGTAAATTTTAACGCAATCGTAAATACAACTATAAAGACGGCACTCAATACTCAAAATGAAAAGAATAATACTATTCGGCGTGAACTCATGGCATACATAAATAACCACAAACTTAACGTGTACAATAAACGAAAACTTATGAAAAAATTCAATACTACCAACAAAAATGTGAACGCTATAAAAAACGAAGCCAATAAGATAAAAAGAAATATCATAAATGCTGAAGAATTGAAGAAGCGTGAAGAGCGTTTGAAGTATCTCGATACATTCAAGATTCTGACCAACCGTGAAAAGATGTATTTGTTACCAGAGAATAATTCAGAAGTTGAAAAGTATCACAATCGTCGTAAGAGAGAGCTTCGATTCAAACTGCGTCGATACATCGTCGACAATCTCGGTCTCACCATGGACCACCCAGAAATCGTGAAGATTTTCGAAAAGTTTGATACAGCCCCAGAAAACTATGATGAATATGCCCGAAGAGCTACTGAAATTAAGAAGTTGAGGAATGAGAAGAATCGTCTCAAGAGTAAAACAAGAAACACTAAGATTTTAGAAGACATAGACGAAATCAAAAATCTTGTCGATGTGGCTAAGATCAACAGTAAAATTAACCAAGAATTCATGACCAAGATGAAAAAGAAGTTGTCTGTTCTAATCCTGAATTCAGGTATGAAGATAAAGTTGAACTTGTCCAGGGTTCGTAGCCCACAACAAATCAATGCAGTCATGGTGAACATCAAAAAGGCGTATCAAACCAAAAGATTTCAAGAGCTGCAGCAATTGAGAAGGTCTGTCGCGGGTCTCACACCCCAAGATCAAAATGAAATTCTTGAAGAATTTGTGACAACAGATGTACCAATCAAAACTTCTATGAAAAAAGTTATGAAACTGCGAGTGAAAATGGCTGAAGAAAAACACAAGGTTGATCGTAATCTTTTACAAAGTTTCTATAAAAATGAACTAAAACTAAACTCCAAGGATGTGACCGATTTACTTTTGGAATTTGACACGTCGAAAAATGTTCAGAAAATGAAAAACAAGGGTACGCAAGTAAAGAAGTTGCGCATAAATGAAAAGATTTCCGGAAACCGTTTAAAACTCGAAAAGATTATCGACTCTATGAATCTACCAAACACAGACAAAAAATCAATTCTGGCGATGTACGACAAAAAGCCCAATAGTGTGATGTTATATGAGACAACAGCGAAACAACTGAGTGCTGCACGCAAAAAGGAATTGAAAAATAAAGAGGCGGCAAACCTTTTAGCTCTTCTAAAAAGTCTTAAACTGTCAGAAACAAATACGAAGAAAATCGTAAATAGTTTTATAACTGTACCAAATGCAAAGCTGACCAAGATTAAAAGTGAAGCGATTCGTCTACGCAAACAGAGAGATCGCGAAAAATTGACGAACGCCCTCAGACCTCTGTCTTTATCTGAAAATAATAGAAAGGTACTTTTAGCCGATACAGATAATGTTAATGCAGTCATCAAAAAAGCCAGAATCCTAAGTGCCCAGAAGAAGACTAAGAATGCTACACAGAATCAACTTCGACAGTACATAGGCTCTAAGAATCTCGGAAACAAGGCTATGAACCTTCTCAATAAAATCAACAACACACTCACGAATGAAGATGTCAAATCGATTCGTGCTAAGGCTAATCGTCTGAAAAATGAAATGAACGCGACAAAGATAAGTAAAAAGAGGGAAGAAATCGATCGGTACTTGAACAAAAAAGCCTTGAGTGTCACAGAAAAGCGTAGAATATTACAAAGTGTAAATTCGAACACGAATGTCAACGCAGTCAAAAGGAATATTCAAAATACATTGAACAACAAGAATAAAAAGGAAAACGCCTATGTGAAAAAACGAACTGAATTACAAGTTTACATCAATACTCTCAACTTACCCAATACAGAAAAACAGAGATTGATAAGCAGTAACGACAATGTCAATTCCTTGAAACGTGAAGCTTATAGGTTGTCTGAATATCTTCGTAAGCTTAACCTCAACCGTAAAATGAGTGCATTTAAACGTGAAAAGACCCTTAGACGAATCAAAGCTGTGAACAACAGGAGAATAATACAAGGTGTACAACAGTCCAAGGCTCTCGCCATACGAACAGAAGCGGAAGAGTACTTGAGATCTCTAAAACGTCCTGTCAACAAGAAAGACAAACAACTCCTAAAAAACTTATCTTCCAAAAAAATCACACTGGCGCAGTTTAAAAACCAGGTGTCATAAATTTTTGATTATTCGACCAATACACTTTTTTGTTAGTTTAATATATATGATCGACGCGTGCGACCCCGACGCGGATTTAGATACTCTCAGGAAACTCATAAGGATGAATACTGGGAAAACTATTAAACTCACAAAAGAAGAAATATGTGGGGTGTATGATGACATCCAGGGCGGTAAGTTGCCTTTACCTCCTCTTGTCATGAACTCCAGTAAGACCTATTTGATCGACAAGAAATCACCATTGACATCGAAAGACTATGAATTGTTTTTCAGATCTACAGTCAAACGTAAAGATCTCGTCCGTCTTGCGAGAAAAGTTGGACTCAAAAAGATTGAAAATCTTAAAAAGTCCGATTTACATGATGCTATTGGTAGACGTCTCAATGGTATGAATGTTCATGAACCAGTGAAGTTTTCTAGAAAGAGAATTATCACAAAAAAGTTGATCACACCGACAAACGAAGTTGGACTCCTGAACAATGCAGGTGTCGTGAATGAAGTGGGTCCCAAGAACGAACCAAACAGGTTGAACAATCTGGGTCCCAAGAACGAACCGAACAGGTTGAACAATCTGGGTCCCAAGAATGGGACAAACGGGTTGAACAACTTGGGTCCCAAGAATGAGACAAACAGGTTGAACAATCTGGGTCCCAAGAATGAGACAAATGGGTTGAACAACTTGGGTCCCAAGAACGAACCAAACCGGTTGAACAATCTGGGTCCCAAGAACGAACCAAATAGATTGAATGGTGGATTTCCAAAAGCTATAAAGTTCAAACCACCTAGTTTTGGGCGACCTTCAACAAATTCTCAACCTAGTACCCGAATTTCATTCCCCAAGGGTAGTATTTTTATGAGAGGAAGTAAACCCAGATTTTTGGGAGGAAATGTACCCGCTGCACCTCAAAAGGTAAATGTGGGGGTTGGAAACAATCGAATCAACAGTGTTCCCAATATTGTGAAACCGGAACCTAATACACGTAAGAAAACGTCATTTTTTGGTGGTTTCTTCGGTGGTTCTAAACCAAAAACAAAGAATACGGGAATCAAACCCGAACCCAACACGAGAGTTTTTCCCAACAAGAAGAATGAGATCGTGCCCAACAAGAAGAATGAGATCGTGCCCAACAAGAAGAACATTGTGACCCCTAACAACAAGGTCGTACCTAACAACAAGGTTGTACCCAACAACAAGGTCGTACCTAACAACAAGGTCGTTCCCAACAAGAAGAACGAGATCGTGCCCAACAAGAAGAACATTGTGACCCCTAACAACCAGGTTGTACCTAACAACAAGAAGAACATTGTGACCCCTAACAACCAGGTTGTACCCAACAACAAGGTCGTACCTAACAACAAGGTCGTACCTAACAACAAGGTTGTACCCAACAACAAGGTCGTACCTAACAACAAGGTCGTACCTAACAACAAGGTCGTTCCCAACAAGAAGAACATTGTGACCCCTAACAACCAGGTCGTACCTAACAACAAGGTCGTTCCCAACAAGAAGAATGAGATCGTGCCCAACAAGAAGAACATTGTGACCCCTAACAACCAGGTTGTACCTAACAACAAGGTCGTACCTAACAACAAGGTCGTACCTAACAACAAGGTCGATCCCAACAAGAAGAATGAGATCGTGCCCAACAAGAAGAATGAGATCGTGCCCAACAAGAAGAACATTGTGACCCCTAACAACCAGGTTGTACCTAACAACAAGGTCGTACCTAACAACAAGGTCGTTCCCAACAAGAAGAATGAGATCGTGCCCAACAAGAAGAACATTGTGACCCCTAACAACCAGGTTGTACCTAACAACAAGGTCGTTCCCAACAAGAAGAATGAGATCGTGCCCAACAAGAAGAACATTGTGACCCCTAACAACCAGGTCGTACCTAACAACAAGGTCGTACCTAACAACAAGAAGAACAATGTGACCCCTAACAACAAGGTCGTACCTAACAACAAGGTCGTACCTAACAACAAGGTTGTACCTAACACAAAGCAAAAATACACAAATCTTATTAAGGAGTTCGGAATTGATAAATCCTACCTCAACAAATATCTTGTGGGTAAGAACATCAATTCACTCAATAAAAACACACTCGGAGAAAAGGTTACCAAAGACCGTGAACTTGCTAAACTCATCGCGAATGCGAAAGGTAAGAATATGTTTGGTCGTGTTTCGAAGCCTGTATTGAAGTATGTCAACAATTCCAACTATCAAAGGCAATACAACAATGCGACTAAAAAGATCGAAACTAGAAAGGGTATCCAGAATGATAAAGCATTGCTTTTGAAACTTTCTACAAATGCTGTTGTCTCCATGGATTATGTGAAAGCGTATGCGGGTAATACACCTCTCTCTAATGTAAATCTCAATTCTCTCAAACAAAAGCGTAACATGGATCTAGAAGTTGCTAAGTTGAATGCGACTAATGTGAAAAGTGTCTTCGGTAAATATCAGACTACCATACCCAGTACCAAAAAAATCAAATATATCAAACCTGAAGAGTACAATTCTAAAAAATCCATTGCTCAAGAAGCTTTAGAAAAGAGACAAGCTATGAAACAACCCAAGATTCCCAACAACAAGAAGAACAATGTGACCCCTAACAACCAGGTTGTACCCAACAACAAGAAGAACAATGTGACCCCTAACAACCAGGTCGTACCCAACAACAAGAAGAACAATGTGACCCCTAACAACCAGGTTGTACCCAACAACAAGAAGAACGAACCTGTCCCCAACAAGAAGAACGAACCTGTCCCCAACAAGAAGAACGAGATCGTGCCCAACAACAAGAAGAACGAACCTGTCCCCAACAAGAAGAACGAACCTGTCCCCAACAAGAAGAACGAACCTGTCCCCAATAAGAAGAATGAACCTGTCCCCAACAAGAAGAACGAGATCGTGCCCAATAAGAAGAATGAATCTGTCCCCAACAAGAAGAACGAACCTGTCCCCAATAAGAAGAAGGTCACACCACAAAACAGGTTCAAGAAGGCTGTGGGTAAAATTGGTGCTATTGAAACACTGAAGAAGACTGGTGCTAACGCTAAGGAACGAAAAGAACTTGTGAGCAATCTAGTGAGTAATGTTATCACAACCGTCACTACTAATAAGGTCGCTCCTAATAAGAATGCTATTCGTATGGCCAAGCGTCGGAAGGTTCTCAATGAAATTGCGAAACATACCAACAAACGGATTACGAGTCTAAAAGCTCGCGCCGCAAACCCTTTCAGGACAGCGGAAGAGTACAATCAGATTGCTCAAAATGTTAAGAAAATGGTGAACCTCGTCGCTTCGGAAAATACATTCGATGCTGCGGCTGAACTCAATAAACAATTGAATAATGAAGCCAAGCGTCAAAATCGGGCTAAGAAAAACAATGGAAACAACTTCAATGCTAGTGCCGAGTTGAACAAACAACTGAACATCGAAGCTAATCGTCAAAAGAGAAATCAAGACGAGAAGAACTTCAACGCTACGGCTGAACTCAATAAACAGTTAAACATCAAGGGTAAGGAAATCAACAAGGCGAACACAAATAAGAAGGTTCGCAATGGTGTTGAATTCAAACTCAAGCAGGTGAAGGGACTTACGAATGCAGACATTCAAGAGTTTATGAAGAAATGGGACACATCCAAGAATAGAACGATTTTCAATCAGGCTCGTAAGAGAGGTGAGGGTCGCATCAAGGGTAAAAAGGTGAAAAATGAGAGAAACAAACCCAAAGAAGAGAACAACTTCAATGCTTTTGCTGCTATGAATCAGTTGAATTTGGCACCCACTAAAAACAAGCTCACGAAGAAAGCGAAAGATGAAGTTGGTCGATTTGGTGGTCGCATAGGGAAGTGGGATCCTGCCATTAAGAATGCGAAGACTAACTCTGAGCTCACAAACCTTGAAAAACAATTGAACAAAAAGATTGAGTTGCGTAAGGAAATTCAAGCGAGTCGGATTGGTCCAATCAAAAAGCGTGGTCACCTCGAAAAGGTTATGCAACTAAAGAACAATGTGGGTCAGAGACGCAAGATCTTCGAGCAGCAGTTGGTCAACCTGGCACAAAATGCTAAAAAGAAAGAACTTTCGAAGTATATCGTGGGTCTAAACATTCCAGCTGAAAATAAGAGCAGGTATGTTAAACAAACGAACAAACCTGGGGCGAACTTGAACCTGATTCGTCGAACTGTTGATAAGCAGGTCGAAGAAAAGATTGCTAAGGCTTCGAAGTCTCTTGTCGCGGGGGCCATTGGTAAGATTCAAGCGAAGGAGAATAAGAACATCGCTAAGGCTTCGAAGTCTCTTGTCGCGGGGGCCATTGGTAAGATCAAAAAGGAGGACAGTGAAATGGAAAAGCTCCGTGATGATATTCGAAAGTCGATTCTTCCACAAAATATGAAGAACAAATACATCAAGAACAGTCGGTATGGTTCCGCGTCTGCTTTACGAAACCTGTTTGATGCCGAGGTAATGAGACAGGCTCGTAAGGATCGGGCTGCCACTAAGATTCAAGCTGCTGTCAGGGGTAAGAAGAATCGTAATACTGCGATGAATAAAAAACGCGAGGAGTTAACCGAGTTGGCTAAAAAGACGAAAACAAACTTCAGCAGGAACATCGCTGGTATGAAGAACATGAAGAATGTGTTCAAGTTAAGGGGTCGCATCGAAGGTGCGATTCGTAGGAACAAATCTCTCGAAAACGCGAAGGCTTTGAAAGGTAAGCCGAGAGTCAATCCTCTATTTGAAGATAATGGTGAAATATCAGCCGCGGCTCTCACCCCTAAACCCCCAAACGCACCCAAGCCTAACAAGCCTTCGTTCCGGGCTATCGTTCAAAAGGAAAAGGAGAAGAGGGTTGTCAACTCGGTCAAACTGGCTGCGAAGAAGACGGCACTTTCCCGCGCCTCTGGTCCAGAGCGTGTTAAGATGGCGAGGAACCTTGCACCAAAGACTCAAGAGGATGTCAAGAAGGTTGCTAATGCTGTGAAGATATTCAATCGTCAGAGCGCTACGAGTGTTATAAATCGTCTCAAGAAGCTCAATGTTGCCGAAAAGACAAAGTACAAGGGGCAGATAGGTAGAGCGAGCACAAAGGCTCAAATTAGAGAAATTCAGGAGAGTGCGGTGAGGGTGGACGCTCGCAAAAAGATTGAGGAAGACAAGAAGAAGGAGGAAGAGCGTAAGAAAAAGGCTGATGCGGAAGCTGAACGGGTGCGAAAGTTGAAAGAGTTGAAGGCTAGACGTGCAGTACAGGTTGATAAAAAGAAGGCGACCCGTGAAGCCGCTGAGAGGTCTGCTGTGTCAGCGAAGAAAATGCTCACTGAAACGGAGAAGATGAAGGCGAAAGCCAAAGAGGACAAGGCTTTTAACGATAGACTCGCAGAAAAAAGGAGACTTTTGAGAGAAAGAGAAGCTAAGTTGGAACCCAAAAAGCGAAAACCTAAGAAAAAACAATGAACATCGACGACGATTGCACTGTAGTGACAGAGATGCCTCTCAGCGACGAGGTTGTTGATTTCATCGAGAAGGGTCTTCATCGTGACATGTCTAAAGAGGATGTGGAGGACTGGTGTGATCAAAATTTAGATCAACTCACAAGTATATATGAGAAGTACCGAGGTACATACATATCGTATGGACTTGCAGAAATGACTCTCTTTTTTGCGCAAACAGTTTATGATAGAGATGACATGGGAGATGTGATTGGTGGGTTTGTAGATTTGCAATGATTTTAATTTAAAGAAATAAAGTTCCATTAATTTAATGAAACATTGTGATGTGTGTTGTGAAAAGATAAACAAGATAAATCACAAAGAAGTTAAGTGTCCTTTTTGTGATTTAACGAGTTGTAGATCTTGTTCTCAGAGATATATTTTGGAATCTTTCCAAGATCCACATTGTATGGGGTGTAAGACCCTATGGAATCGTGAGTTTGTGGATTCATTCTGTACCAAATATTTTAGAAATACCGATTTGAGACGCCATCGTGAGAATGTTCTATTTGAGAGAGAAAAGGCACTCATGCCTGAGACTCAACCAGAAGTTGAGCGAATAATACAGATGCGGAAAATTCGTGCGATCATCAGACAACAAAAAGAAAAACTCATCGAACTTCACAACAGGTATAGAGTCTTTGAAATAGATGGTCCCATACCTCGTGAAATACAGGTACTATACAGAGACATGGAGAACACCTATAGACATCTAGATGATTTGAGAAACAACGGAACATTCATGGACACTGAACCAAGGCGTTTCATACGCCAATGTCCGGTCGAAGAGTGTAAAGGATTTTTAAATGAAACATGGTATTGTGGTTTATGTGAATGTAAATACTGTAAAGATTGTAATGAACCTCTGACACCTGAACACAAATGTGATCCAGAAACGGCGAAGACTATGAAGTTGCTCAACAAGGATAGTAAATCATGTCCAAAGTGTGGAACAGTCATTCACAAGACGAGTGGTTGTGCTCAAATGTGGTGTATTTCGTGTCACACGGCTTTCAATTGGCGCACTGGTGAAATTGAGACTGGTCGGATACACAACCCACACTTCATAGAATTTAAGAAGAAAACGATGATGTCTCGAGAGCATGGAGACATCCCGTGTGGTGGTGTCCCCTCGTTTAGGGAACTGAGGCAAATTGGCGCCACGAATGAAATACTTCAATACGCGATGGTTGTACATCAGATGGAACGCGAAAATATGTATCTGGATCTAAGACCATTTGATAATACACAAATGCGAATTGCTTATATGTTGAACGACATTACAGAACGAGATTTCAAACATTTTTTACAACGGCAAGAGAAATATATAGACAAATCTCGAGATCTTTCACACATTTTCGAAATGATGGCCAACACAGGTGGGGACCTACTCAGACAATACGTCATTGAACCCGAGCGACACGACGAAATCGTAGATCTTTTACAGAAGATTGTCGACTATGGAAATGAAATCTTTGATTCAATTCGTACACGATACAATTGTCGACTTCCTCGAAATATTTATGTGTGAGTACAATAGGATGTTACTTCTAGTGTTCATCATTATTTTGGTATTCTACCTGTTACCAAAATATCCCACACCTCGTGTATTTGAAAAGTTCATAAGCAATGACGAGTGTGACTACATTATTCAGAAGGCGAAAAAGAACATGGAGACTTCCACGGTCACTACCGAAAAGAAGGTGGATGAATCGATTCGTAAAAGTGAGACGGCGTGGTTGAAAAATGATGACCCAACTGTTCTAAGTATAATAGAGAGGTGTCTCAAACATACGGATAGACCTCTTGTCAATTGTGAACAATTACAGGTTCTCCGATACCAACCGGGTGGTTTCTATAAACCGCATCAAGATGCCTTTGAAAATGAAAAAAATATGAGAATATACACATTTATTTTGGCACTCAACGACGAATACGATGGTGGTGAGACTGTATTTCCAAACTTGGGCAAGGAATACAAACTCAAAAAGGGTGATGCCCTTTTCTTTGATACCCTCGACAACTATGAACTTATGACATCCAAGGCTTTACATGGTGGGAAACCTGTAAAGTCTGGTGAGAAATGGATTTGTAATTTATGGGTTAGAAAGTATCCTTACGCCTGAACCTCACCGCGCTCAATCAACTTCTTGCGGTTCGCCATGTGAAGATCCTGCACTACAGACTTGTTCTCAGCAGCGTATGGAACGGCGTAGCCCTCATCACACAGCCACTTGTTAACATTGGTCCACACCCCATCCTCACATACCCAAACCTCGGCGAGAACACGACCAAACTTCCCCCTAGAATCCGCCTCAGGGCATCTGAGTTCGATCTCGATATCATCCTTCTCAGATGCGACAGCCTTCATACACCACTCCTTGAGCTTCATCTTCGAGAGAAGACCAAACTTCTTCTCTTCCGCGTCGGAAGTGCGAGACTCGGGGGTGTCGATACCCAGTAGGCGCACACGCTGCTTCGTGCAGACATCGAAGCCAAGGTCGATGGCGACATCGATGGTGTCACCATCGACCACCTTCTCGAGGGAAGAAACACGGTACTTGAAGTTGCAGGGTTCGACGTTGTAAGAAGACATCTTGTGTTTGACTATGCACTTAAAACTTTAATACTCTTGTATAGTAAATGAGGTGTGTGGCATATTCCTCGAGTGACTCGTACAAGTACAAGTTGGCTAAAACTCGGGAAAATGTTCTCAACAACCTCTACGAAAAAAAAGCTGTGGAGCAACGCCCAAAACTCGCGGAAAATTTGAGACTTCGTCTACGGTTCAAGGAAGCCATAGAAGAAGCACAGGAGATATGTGAAGAGGACAAAGAGTCCCAGAAGTGTCATCTCGCATGGTATGAAGTGGATGAATTAGAAGATGCTCTCATGCGTCGAGAATAATCATCGGTGGTTCATCATCGTACCCATAGAAGTGAATGGAGATGCCGTAGAGTTCATTGAGTCTGGTGTGTAATTCTTCATTTATGAACTGTTTCCATTCACGTAAATCTGTAGAAAAGTATTCACACTTCTCCTCACCAAAGCCACGGTTGAGAAGGAAGTCTTCGTAGCGTACCTCTTTCATGAGGGAATAGACAGCTCCTGGAACTGGAACTGTACCCACACGGATGGCGTCGAAAATGTCGATGACATAGTACCCTCGTGCGTCGCAAATGATGTTAACTTGTATGTCTGGGAACCCTTTGATGAAGGATTCAAAATCTGCGTCACTTGGGAGTGTTGTGAAGATCGTGGGTCCAACTTCGTCGGGAATCACTTGCAGAAGTGATGGATGTGTGTGATATGCCACGGGTGCGTCCGACCATTCTGATTCAAGTACACTCGCATCGAGGCGTGCCCTCTCCTTAGAGGTCACGTAGGTGAGACCCTTATAGTTCATGCACTTGTCGTACTTAACCTTACCCCCATATTCCCACCTATTTTTAGACGACAGACGACTCACAGATTTCAAATCTTTTATGACACTTTTTGAAATTTGTATTCTTCGTGTAGCACACAAAGGTGTCATCCTATATTCATGATGACATTTTTATCCAGGAGTGTAATCTCACCGAGTTGATCCCATGTGTAGTACTTGACGGATATACCAAACTTTTTGCGCATTATGGGGTCTATGTAGTTGTTCACGGCTCGTTTCCATTGAGTGGGTGTGGTTTGGATGTACGCCAGGTTACTCCATGTGACTGATACCCTCTGAAATTCCTGACCCTGTACGAGGCGAGTGAATTCGCGGTTGACGGCATCGACGTTGGGTTTGATCAGGTTTGTTTCGATGAGGTCGATGATGTAGTATCCTTGATTTTCGAGAATGAGATTCGCTTGCATGTTCGGGTATTCGTTTATGTACACTCTAAAATCGGCTTCACTCGGGTATGTGAAAAGTGGAGTTGCGTATTCAGGGACGGGGTGTGTGTGATACACGATGTATTGAGTCATCTCTTCTTGTGTCGGCTGCACAGTGGCAAGTCGCTGATCCGTACGAGCTGTTGGTCTATTGAACCTAACATAGTTCCGTGTATTTGATAGAGTGAAAGGTATCGAACCCGCATACTCGACACGTTGTTCCCATGTCTTTTTGTACACATCTTGGAGTTCCTTGATTGTTTTACGGCTCAAACGAACAGACAACACACTGGCATTAGACCCCGTGACTGTACCTAGGTTGAATGCATCTCTTGGTATGTTCACGCGTCTAAAGTTACGAGCGAGGCGGTTGATGGCAGCGTTGATTCGTGTCATTCGCCGTTGTCTCTCCACTTGGCGACGTCTGTTGAGAGCCTGTCTACGTACAGTGTCGACCTTGCGTTTCTCGGTCGTTTGTGTAGAAGTCTTTTTGACCGAGACCATCTTACTTTATATGAATATTTTTTTAGAGAAATTAAAGAGTAGTACATTAAATACATACATACATGAGTGGACAGCGTTTAAGAGAAACTATAAAAAAAATAAACCCAAATGCAAACATATTAGAACGTTCCTTCGATTGTTGGTCGTCTGACGATGATAATAAATTGTTAGAGCAAATACAATCGGACATGACTCATTCAGAGATGGCTAATATACACAAAAGAACGGTAGGTGCTATAAAATCTAGAATTAAACGAATTGCGTACTTGTTGCATTTAAATAACACGTCTACAAATGAAATACTCTATAAGACTAAACTAACTGTTAATGAATACAGACGTGTTATTAAAAAGTATAAAACTGAAAAACAAACAGAACATCCAACCATTGATAAAATTGTTAAAGATAAACCTCAAAAATGTAGTATGTTGGACATCGAAGCATTCGCTCGAGAGATATATTCTCAACTGGGTCCTGGATACAGTGAGAGAGTATACCACAATGCGATGGAGGTTTTACTGAGGGAGAAGGGAATTCGTTACGAATCTGAGAGGATCATCCCCATCCCATTCAAAGGGCATGTGATTGGCAACTTAAGGGCGGACATTATTATTAACAACGAAACTGTGCTAGAATTCAAGACTATTAAGACTCTGAATGACGCGGCGGAGTTGCAGGCTCATAACTATCTTCGTCTGACAGGTCTGAAGACGGCGTATCTGGTGAATTATCCACCTCACCCGGGGCGGGAGGTGGAGGTGAGAAGGATTCAAGTAGTACCATTATCGGGAGAACTCGAGCCAGGTTATGATAAAACCTTTGAGAATCCTGGTAATGTGTCTGTGGGTCTAGAACCGCCGCTTGAAGAATATCTTGAGCCCTTTGGAGTAGAGTCCGAGCTTCTTCTAGACAGTGGTGTACCGCTGGGTCGGCTTGACTGATCGTCCCCAAGTGAGGGAGGACCTTGGACTCCAACTCATAGAGGGCAAGGAGAGCTGGCTCGTCGTTCATTTGGTATAGTTGTACCTCCGTTCATACTTAGGCTCAAGTTTTACATATACTGGAGAGCCACCACTAGGGGGTTTTCGACAAAAGTTTCTACACTTGCAGCAGTCACGAGGATTTGTGAGTTGCCTTTTGTTTGCGTAACACTTCATGGGAAGGTAGATGTCCTTCTTGAGGATTCGAACGATGCGATCGATGAGTATCATAATAATTTTTCACGCACCCAATCTCTATCCTTCTTAAAAATTTTAGACAACTTAGGGTCTTTATTCTTAAAGAGAATCATGAGAACATTCAAGCGCCTAAAGAGGCCTAGGGGTGGTTCACCAGCCCTGACGACCCGCATGAGTGCGCGATGCCTCGCGAGTTCAGACTTTTCCCGAACATCCTCATAGCCATGGGCACTGAGGATACCCGAATTGCTGAGGGGGATGATGACCTTAGCCTTCATTTATTGTAACCTGTCATTATTTTTTACCCTCGCATATCAGGCACACTCTTTGTCTACTAAAACAGTCGGTGCATAAAAAGTGTTCACACTTGCGAAACTTGACACATTCCCGTTGTGTGTGACAGTTTGGACACTCAAAGTTTCTGAATTGAAGAGGTTCATTTTTGAATTTCCAAAAGCACGAAGTGCACACTCGTAGGCCAGGTCTCATCATTTTACCACATACACCAAAGTTTGGACAGGTTTGCATTAATTGTTAAAGACATAAAATCTTTAAACTGTCGGAATAAATTCCCATTTTAAATCGTGACATATCTTTTTCCATATGACGTCTTGTTGGTAGAGCTTCTCTTTGGACTTGAGGAGTGGGAAGTATTGGAGGTATTCATCTTCACCCAAGAGTTCACAAAACTTGTAGAGGACGTATGAATAACTGAGAAAGTTCTTTCTTTCACTGGGACAATTGTCGTCGAAGGGTTTTTGAATATCTTTGAACATGATACGAAGATACTCTTCCAACTCCGCTGGCATACTCGGAGGTTTGATACCATTTAGGATGTTCGTGATGTAGGGAACGTGTTCGTAGTATTTATTAAGTTTCAACTTTTTCAAGAGTCCTCTAATTTTCGCATGTGTGATGTCTTCCAACTTTTTAATCTTCATCTTTTTCAATTCTGATCTCAATTGTTCGATAACTTCGGTAGGGATGTTTGTCATTTCTTGAGCTTGAAATTGAGACAGCCATTCGTTGAAGTGATTCTCTCTCTTGTACGAATAGTTTACAACTTTTTCAGAAGTCTCTTGTTCTTCCCTATAGGTCAACTCTTCACTGATGAGTGCTGCGACTATGACACCACATCCATCACACACGAGATCACTTGTGTCATGAAAGTGTATGATGTTACTATATGGACATGTTTTACAAACCTCCATCGTACGTTCTTGTAGTTTGGGTATATTTTGCTTTTCAACCTCGATTAGATAATCTGTAAATATATCCTTTCGTTTTAGACCTACGGTTTCTTTGACATTGAAGACATTATCCGTATTTGACATCTCCTCACCATCTTCTACGTGTTGATCCAAATACGGCATACATTTCATGATGTACTCAGCCATTTCAGATTCATATTTACCCCTGTTTTGAGGATCATTCTTTATAAGTTCATTCCATTCTCCTATTCGATTGTTATATCTACTTAAAAAGTTGCCTTCCATCCTTATAAAGAAATGCTTACCAAACTTTTAAGTAGTATTTTCTTCTTCTACAAGTACCTTGTCACACCTAGGGACTACTCTATCATATCCGAGGAGTTAGAGTACGCTGTAGATCACGACTTGGACTATTTGATTGAGGATGATTTTTGGATGGAAGAAAGTAAAGATTGGAAAGATGAAATCTTGGATCAGTACTATACGAATGTGACGGGTAAGAAGTTTCGTCACACGATCATTCCACAGAATGTAAAGTACACAATCCTTCGTGTAAAGTATTATTTCAACGGTAAGAAATACATCGCAATTTCAAGCGACATTAATTTCAGACCTGGTCAGGGTGAAGATTCGGCGATGCACTTCAGTATCCCTTTGAGTAGTGCCTGGATTGTTGACCATGATGATAAGCCAATGCGAGACATTACTGAAAAGGTGAAACGGTACTCGGGGCCTCGGAATGACTTCCACGGACAAAAGGTTTCACTCGAACATTTTTTGTTTTATGACAAGGATACACTCAAGGAAAAGTTTCCAAAGATCATCCTGTCCAATACCCTAGGTATGAAGAAGACGCTTTCGACCCTTGACGACTTCACCACTAATCTTCAGATACCTTAGTCGCCAAGTAAAACTTGAGTTCACCCAAGTTGGCAACGTTGTATTTTAGAATGAGAAAACGGTTTCCAGTTTCTTGAATAATTTGCACAGACGCACACATACTCGTCGCCTTTGTAAAGATATTCAGATACTTCAAACTGTAGAGACCCACAATTTCTGGACTTTCATCAGGGGTTTCGATCGATGTTTCTTGATTAGCAAAATCTCCCAGACAACTGAATCGGATTTCTTTCCCAAGGCGTTTAATCTCGATGTCAGTTCCAATGTTAGACATGTCGCGACAGAGACGCTGAAAGTCTGCAGATGGGAGTGTGGTCACTGTAGACATTTCAACTTCAGGAACTTCGATACGACTTTCATTGATGTCAAGAAGTTTGAGTTGAAAGGATGTACTTGTCTTTTTGGACTCACTCGTGATTTCAATGTTCATGTACTCTTTCGAATTGATTTCTATCGAGAGAACATCGTTATTGGTAATTGTTTTGAGAAGTTTGAAGGTGTTTGAAATGTTGATACCAGCGATAATCTCTTCCTGTTCACAATGATACTCTTCGAAGTTGTCTGCAGAAAGAAACATGTCGACGAGGGATGTTCGCGCTGTGTCCAGGGTAACGACATACATACCATCTGGCTTAAAATAGATGTTCACATCGTTGAGAATATCCTTGAGAACTTCAAACGTTGACTTAAAAGCAGAAGCTTGGATTGTCACAAGTTTCATATCTACTTGTAATGGTGCATCACATCTTTAAATCTGTATACGCCATACCCTTAGAGACATCTCGATTGATTTTTTCTTCGAGTTCTTTCGTCATGGCGGGTTGGAGAGATTGTCCATACTCATCGAGACGAAACATATTAGAGTTGTTGTCTTTGCCATCTAAGGTTGACATGGAAGAAGACCCCATACCACCGAAACCCACATGATCGATTTCCTTCTTAGGGAGTAGGGAATCAAGCCAGTTCTTGATCTCGCTACCCACGAGGATCTTACCGTTTTTAGTGAGCATGGTCGGGACACGGTTGATCTTGTTCCTGTAGTTGGCAGGTACACCCTGAGTATTGATGTTGTGATAGTGTACAAGTTGTTTCAATTGTTGGTGTTTGTTGATATACTCAATCACATCCATAGAATGTTTGCACCGAGGGCTATATATCAGCAGAGACATCTAATATCTATAGGGTATTTTGTAAAAAAAAATTAACGCATAGTAGTAAAGATGAACTATTTACTTGCATTTGTTTTGGTCCTGGTAGTTCTCATCCTGACGACCAACCATGAAAAGTTTACAGAGACTTTTGGTCTCTCAGGCTACACCAAGCCCAGGGAATCTGTGAAGCTTGATGACCCCAGACCAGATCTCTCCAAGTACACCGAGGTTGAAGCCAAGGTTGACAACGATATGATGGAAGAATTTGTTCTCACTGCAAACAAGGAAATTTCTAAGCGTACAGGACTTTGCACCTATATCATCGAGACCACTTCGATCAAGCATTACAAGGGTGAAGAGAAGGACATCTATGAATGCATGTTCATGACGATGAAGAATGGTGGGTTTTCGTATGGTTTCTCTGTTGTAGCTTCCTATGAGGTTGAAAATGGTAAAGTTCGCATCATCTCACTGAGGACGCAACCCCTCGGTGTCCAAGCTCCCCAAGATATCACACCTTTCACAGAGGGTTCAGAGGGTAAGGAATTTGTCAAGTACGAACTTGTGAAAGAAGTGGCTATGCCCACTAGTACTGAGTTGGAATCGGTGAAAAATAAATTGCAGTAATTGTAATGTTGAGCATCGATGATGTGGTCAAGATAGATGACAAGCGTAAACAGATCCGTAAAGAAATTTACAGAAAAATTTATGATCAGTTTTCTGCCAAGATAAAACAATCTGTGGAACTTGGACATAAACAACTTTTCATGACAGTACCAACATTTCTCATTGGCTATCCAGCGTTTGATCGTTCAGCTGCGGCGAGATATGTAGCGAGACAATTTGCCCTTGGTGGATTTAGTGTACAACTTGTCAGCGACTACGACATATACGTCACATGGGTAAAACCAAAAAAGAAGAAGGAAAAGGTTGAACGGGAAGAAGAGGAGGGAGATTTCCCCAATCTCATGAATCTCAAGAAGATTGCAAACAAATACAGGCGGAGTGCGTAGGAAATGTTGATTTTAAAACCCCCTTTAATGATAAATGGACAATTTGAGTATTATGGTCGAGGCGAAAAAGGAGTACCTTGGACAACTCTGCCTCATTATGTGTCCACCTATGATTGAAGTATTCGAAGAAATGTACAACGAAGCTATGAAAACCTCCAAGGGAAAGCAGGTTTTGATCATGTTTCAAAAGATTTTGAAAGAGGTGCCCAACTGGTCGAATGCCATGTCCAAGAGGCACTCTGACAACATCACCGGTCGTTGTGCGTGGTTCAGTGACCTCTTGGCCGCCGTTTTCGTTGCGTGCACGAAGATTCTCTCTTCCGTCCGTCTTAAGGCTGATAATAAGAAGATTTCCCTCAAACTCCCAACTGAGGAAGTTTTCATTCAGACCTGCTACAACAACATCGCTAAGGACATTTACAAGGATCCGTACATTTTCCATGAAGAGCAGAGTGAATACGTGCGTGATGAAAAACTCACCACGCGTTTTTGTGCGTGCATCGAAAGTACTGTGAAGGAGTTGATTCCCGTACAGCAAATTCTTCAAACATACATGTCTCAGGAATCACGGGACATTTCTCTCGATGGTGAGATTCAAGATGGTATCGATCCCGAGGTTCTTGATGAACCAATGGGTGAGCCAGAGCCTGAACCAATGGGTGAGCCCGAGCCCGAGCCCGAACCAATGGGTGAGCCTGAACCAATGGCTGAACCTGAACCTGTATATGAGCCCGACCCTCAACCAACCGGTCTCGAAAATGAGTTTAAAACTGTTCCGGGTGTGCAAGCCCCTGAACCCATGGAACCTATGGAACCATTGGAACCTCAGGGAGAGGATGATGTACTTTTCGGTGATGCACCAGAGCAGCGTACAAAAAATCCCAGGTATAATTAAATGGAGATCTCCGATTATTTACGCGACCCAATGAGTGCCGCTCTCATTGCGGGTGGCATCACCGCGGGTTACATTCATCTCAAGGCGTACTTGAACAACGAAGGTAAGCTTGAGCTCAACAAGTACACAAAGCCCGCAGCTCTCAACGCGATTTTAGTGTTTTTCATAGTCTCTGGTGGTATAGGTCAACGCGAGACTATTTCCACCGAACCTTTCTAAACTTAAAGATTAAACCAATAGAATAAGAAAATGGCGTCTGTCACTGCTTTCAATGATATGATGGGTCAATTTCTTGTGGAATTGCACAAGACTTTTCCAGAGGAAAAGGGCATCAAGAAGATGATGACTTCGTTTGACGTGCTCAAGAGTTCTAATCCACGCCTCGTTGTGGATGCTTACATGAAGGGTGTGACTCCTTACGCAGAGAAGATTTCGGCGAAGGACGAGTCCTTCCTACTCAAGGAGATTGAGACGATTGATTTTCTGAAGGATCTCAATATCAAGTCGTATTGGGAGCGTATGTCTGTTAACACGAAGGGTGCGACGTGGCAGTATCTCCAGACTCTGTATATGCTTGGTACTACGATCACTTCTATTCCCGACGACACTCTCAAGATGATTGAGAGCATCGCTAAGGAGTGTGCTGACAAGATGGAGAATGATGGTGGTGAACTTGACCAGGATGCGCTCATGAAGATGATGGGTAGCATGCTAGGTGGTCTACCCAAAAAATAAACCTCTACATATACTAAATGAAGGCTTGGTTTGACGATCCTCAGCAGCTTACTCGAGCCGACCAGGTTGCCCAATTCTGGCCGACTTCTGAGCAAACCCCAGAAGATCGGGTGAACGCTGCTTCTCGTTTTGTCATCTATGTCAGTTGTGTTCTTTATTTAACCCGTCGCGATCCTCGCATTTTTGTTCTTGGTGCCACCGTCATCGCAGTGATCTTCGTGTTGTACAAGTCGAAGATGGTCAGGGAGACGTACGGTTCTGGTGTTAAGAACACCAAGTGTCAGATGCCCACAGAGGATAACCCCATGGGCAATGTTCTCATCACCGACTTTACCGACGCGCCTAACCGTCTGGAGGCTTGCTATTACCCCAGTGTGAAGCCTTTCGTGAACAGCTATATCAGTGATCGCATCCCTTATGATTCTGGACGATCCCGCACACCGATGCCCAAGTATTTGCGTAATGCTGCGGAGCGCCAGTTCATCTCGAACCCCGTGACTAAAATTCCAGGAGACCAAACGGCTTTCGCTGAATGGCTTTATGGTCCCAAGAATGGTCCAATGTGCAAGAGTGGCACTGGATACTGCGATCCTAATGCTCGGGGTGTTCAGCTTGAGGCGTTTGGGGGTCTCGATGGAAGTGGGGATAAGCGATCGGGTATGTTTGCTAGATAATATTCTCGTGTAATAATAAATGGCGTATCAGCTTCAACCTGGTCTTTCCATCGTTCAAAACAAAGGTGCTCTCCCCCCAGTGAAGGCGACTGATGAAGTTTTTGTGTACCCCCAGCCCAGTACTCTCAACTGTGGTGGTTGCCGCCCCAACACAATGTTGTACGGCACCGCCCCTTACATGGCTGGTAAGGGTTCCCCAGCTCAGTACATCAACACGAGCGACGAACTTCGTCCCCAGTCGACTTCCCGTTTCAACAAGAACATCGTTCAGACATATGAACGTAATCTGTTCCCCCTGACCAACATGGAGTGTAAGGTCCCCCTCCGCACGATTCATTACGAACCTGCGAGCACTCGGGCCGAACTCCAGAATGGTCTTTTTCAGCAAAGATATGTTAATAAAAATGTAGGTAAGAAGTAAGAATGGCTGATCCCATTTCACTTATGGCTGTAGCCGGTCTTGTGTACGCTGGACGCAACTTAAGTACTAAATCAGTCCCACCTAAGGTTGATAACGATGTGCCCGTTATAAAGAATCCTACGATTGTCGAAAACACCAATTTTGAACCAGTCATGGAACCTCCTCGCAAGAGGGAGATGGAAAGCTTTGCTGATATTTCTAGGCAACAGAGGAGTGGTGGCCAGGAGATCCTCAACATGCGCAACCGTATGTATGATCAGGGTCGAATGAACAATCTTTCCCCAGTTGAGAAGCAGCTCGTCGGTCCAGGTCTTGGTGTCGGTCCCAATGTTCCCGCAGTTGGTGGTCATCAGCAACTCTTTAGGGTCAACCCCATCAATGTTGGTGCTTACAGGCTAACTACTCTTCCAGGGCGTACGGGTCCAGCTCGAGATGTTACTGGTGGTCGCTCGGCTATGGTTGGTGAACTTACTCACAACAAGCCCGAGACAACTGCCTACCTTCCCTCGAGGCTCCCTACTATGCCCGGTCGTGCCCAAGGTATGTCTGGTGTTGTTCCTCGTAATGAGCATGAAAGGACCAAGCGTACGACCAACCGTTCCGAGACTGGTCTTCGTGAAGATGGTTTAGGTTTCAACGGCGCCAAGCGTTTTGTTTCAGCCCAGACGATGTCTCAAGATCCTACTCGATTTAAGAGTGATCGCAACGATGCACAGTATGAATATTACAACCGCCCAGCCCCTGGTATCCACAGCCACCATGGTGCCTATACCAACAGCGCCGCTTCTAAGGTTACAGCCAAGACGAATGAGGAGCTCATGAGATATGGATTCCGCCCCGATGATCGTCGCGGCAAGCCTAACCGCATGGGCAATGCTGGTCGTATGAATGTTCGTGAGTCTGCTCTAAAGCAAGGTGGTGCCCTTACTGCGGTGCGCACCGATACGACTCGCGTTGATGGTCGTGTGAATGCCGCCAACGGTGCTTGGACTCAGCAGTACAAACAGAAACCATTCCACCAGTTCAACGCGTACAAGGGTAATGAAAACCCCAACACTAGACATCTTGATGTGGCGAAGAGGCAGCTGCAGAACAACCCCCTCGCGCATAGTCTTTCCCAGTAAGTGTTTGGATATAGACAAAAACACTCATTAAAATATTGTCCCTATATTTTAATGAAGGTGCACAACCTCTCTATTGACAGTAGTCAGCGTGGAATCGATGTGATTGCATCAAACTCGTATTACGATAGTGAAGGTACATATGTGATTGATGCATACTCCAACACATATTCGAGTCCAAACAACTATGTCATCACTCTAGAAAACCCAATTTACGATGTTTCTGAAATTAAACTCGTTTCCGCCCGTATCCCTACACCCCAGTTGACAATCTGTGAGACGAATAACACATTCAGTGTCGATGGTCAAACGATTGCATTGGAAAATGCTGATTATCCAACTGGGGATGATCTGGCGACACACCTACAGAATGAACTTGCACCACCAGTATCCAACGTGAGCGAAGTTTCATTTGATACGGATACAAAACGTTTTACTTTTTCTAATGTTGGAACATCAAACACTTTCACCTTTGAATTTTATACAGGAGAAAACGGTTTTCTTCAAGATTCTTCCACGACCACGACACCACATCAAGTACTTGGTTTCGGATCAAACGATTATGCTTCAACAAGTAATGTATTGACATCGGGTGCGATCAATCTAGTTGGACCAAACACACTCGTTTTGAGACTTTCAGCTGGTTCTGATGAGTTTAATCAGAGTGTATACACCTCAACACCATTTTACACTGGCCACATCTTATTGGATGGCTCTGATTTTATAAACTTTAACGGCGCCGATGACGTCCTCACACATCATTTCCACAGTGGCCCCCTGAAATACATCAAAGATATTCAAGTCGAGTTCTTCTACATGAGTCATGGGCGATTGATTCCCTACGATTTTATGAACCAAGAACACATACTGAAGTTTGAAGTCACCTGTTCTACAGATAAACTTAAGAATCTACCAAAGGTTCCCCTTGAGGAAATTGAAGAGAAAACATCTATAAGCATCCCCGAAAAGGAGGATGAGGATCCTTATAAATGGAAAATCTACGTCGGAATCGTCGTAGTTTTCGGTTTGATATTAATAGCGCTCATGTCTGGAAAGTCTAAAAGAACTTACCGGGTGATGGCGAAGACGGGCTGAGCGGGCTTGGACACGCGGGTGGACACGCGAGACACGATCATGTAGACGGCGATCGAGAGGAGAGTGGTGAGGATCGCGGTGAGGGTGTACTGGGTACCACCGTTCTTGGGCACCTTGATGACCTGGCTGATGACCCAGCGGACGAGGTCCATCCAGGACATGGCGGCGGCGAAGGAGAAACCCGCGACGATAGCGTTGAGCGACTGGGTCTCGAGCTCCTGGGTAACGAGGTTGACGGTTTCGACAGCTTGGTTGCGGGCGGCTTCCATTGTGAGTGTTATACACTATCCTGAGAAAATTATTCAAATGAGAGTTTCTCCTTTTCGACGAGTTTTTTAAACTTCTTCTTTTTGATTGTTTTTGTTTTCGAGAAGAGTTGTTCATCATCAGATGACTCTTCACTAGAGCTGTTCTCGGATTCATACTTCTTAAACTTGTCATCTGAGAATGTCCATGCTTCAGGCTCTGAGGTGCTCATTACTATTAATGGCATTTTTTAACATCTGTTCTGTCGGATTTTGGGGAATCCATGAATCCCAACGATCATACGCTTGGTTCATAAGAACAAATCGTTCATCGGTACCGGTGTACCTCTCGAAAGGTGGGCAATCTTCGTGGTCAACTTCCTCGATGTCATCCTCATCGGAATCTTCCTCGTCGTACAACTCTGGAAAGAGTGTACCTATATCTTGACCAACTGTGTACATCGCACAATACTTCATGGCATATTCTATGTCTTCTGGAAGTACAGTATCTCTTCCACAAGCTTTAGAATATTCAGATGCGAACAACATACTCTTTTCCATCACGGGTAGAAGAATATCAATCATACTCTTGACATATTCTTCCGCCATCTGCTCCCCATTGCCATTACCAAATCCCGTTTGCATATTCATTTTTAGTATTTGACGTTAAAAAGAGTTTCTGCAATTCCCCCACTTACGCGTAAAATATTGAAACTCTCTGCATACACTCGCACTTGTCTCGCAAAATCAGGGCTGGTTGTGAGATTCATCTTAAGAATCTGCTCTTTTACCAAACTCATATTGATCTGTCCAGTTGGATACCACTCTTCTGGCTGAAGTGCGAAACTGTAGGAGTAGAACCTTCGAATCAATTGTGTTTTAGAGTGATGGATTGCTCCTTGTATAGCCTTAAGGAACACGACATTCCCAGTATCTCGTGTGATGATATCTTGGCCATCGAGGGACAATGTGAGATAATCCAAGTTCTCATACAACACGAGTTTGTCGTCTACGACTGAATACAGATTGTCGTAATCGAATGGTGTTACAAAGTTACCTTGTGTAACCCCATCACCCGTAGTTCCCTGTCTCTGAACAACAAAGTACAACTCTTTCACTGGGTTGACAAACTCAAGCTTGAATGTACCTTCATTTACACCAGCACCGAGATCGAAGGTGTTTTGTTGGATTTGTGTAATCAGATAGTCCCTCTTAGCGTTTTGTATTTGCATCCTCTCAGCACAATCAAGATAGACAACTTCTGTACACAATTTGAAATCCGAAATCTGTACGTCTTGCTCGAGTGTTTCATAATTTCCATTCACCTTTATCACGATGTCCTGAGCATTTCTCAACTTAAATTCAACCTCAACTTCCTGATTTTCTATGGCGCATAGGGGTATCGCCAATTCTGGATGTTCATAAAAATAAAATGGAAGATCGACAAAAAAGTTTTCATCAGTGCCTAAACCGAGTGTATTGTGAATGATTATACCAGCATTACCAACGACTTGAGAAACGAGTTTGTCCGAAGTTCTCAGTGGGTATTTGCCAATCAACTGCTCAAGAGCCTTTTGTTTCGTTTGGGTGACATAATGTTCGGAATAAATCTGTAAATAGTCACTGGTAAGTCGTTGTACAACTTTACCACCAATGAGGAGGTCTACATAATCTATGAGTGCGTGACCTACGGATTCGATGTACACCATACTACTGCTCAAAGCTGGAAGAGTGAACTTTACACTCAACGTCTTCAAAAGATCACCCTGATTTTGGGGAACTCTGAAGCGAACTTTACTCCCGAAGTTTACTTGATTTTCTGGATCCAGGTCGACAAACTGTGTAGAAAAGTTTGAATGTTTCTTGAAACTTTCTACAAAATAACTGTAGTCTGGGTTCAATGTAAAAAACTGCTCTTGGGGTCCAGAGGCAGCAAGTTGAACTTGTCCAGCCATTACTACTATATCTATCTAAAATTTTAATCCCGCTAAACCACTTTCAATTCGTAGGACGTTGTAATTCACTGCGTATATCCTCGTGTTGTTATCATCCACCTGATTTATTGGATTGATCTTAATTGTAAAAAGTTTGTGTGAAATGCGACTCATATTTACCTGACCAGTTGGGTAAGGTGATTCTGGTTTAAGTGCAAAGGAGTACATACCAAACTTCGCTGGACCGAAGGTGTACTGAGAACTATTGAAAGGTGCAGATGGTGTTGTTTCAGCAGCTAATGGACAGTTCACATGATGTTTGAGGGATTGTTCATAGACTAAAAAATTTGTATCCCTTTTGAAGACAACCTCGTTGTTGAATTTCAACTCTGCAGTCGTTATAGTGTTGTACTCATTTGGATAGTTATTTTGAACAGACTCTTCAGATTGCGAAACAAAGTAAAGTTCTTTGACTGGGTGAGTAAAGTTGAGCATGACTGATTTTTCATTCTCACCAGCTTTCATTTTGAATTGTGAAAGTTGAACTTGTGTGATGATGTAATCAAGTGGTCGAGACATCAAAAAGTTCTTCTCGTCGGGAGTCACATATACGAACTCAGTATCGATCGAAAACTTTTGGATAGAACTGATAACCCCCGAAGAAGCGCCACCAAATATGAGTTCCGCGAGGGGTCTGAGTTTGATACGAACTTCGACGAGTTGTTTCGTCAACGCACAAGTTGGTATAGCGAGGGATGGATTTCTGTAGAAGTAAAAGGGAAGATCAAGGAAATACGTGTAATTTGTTCCGGATTGATAACTCAGCACATTCCCATGACCGTTTAAGAAATACAGAGTTTGTTCAATATCATCATTTGTGTTATGAAGTTGTTGATGCATATAGATATATTCTCCTGTAATCTTCTCTATTGGCTGACCTCCAATGAGAAGTTCAGCGTGCTCTATGAGGTGAGTTATCACAGAGGGACACCATATAGTCGTATTTTGACCCCCTGCATCGGGGGTTGGGTCCTGTAGCGTGACCTTGAGTGTAAAGTTCCTGATGAGATCACCTTTATCATTCGGGATTTTACATGTCACAGTCCTTCCAAAGTCAAGTTGTCTATCGAATTGACTCTCTACAAAGTCAAATGCAAACCTGGTGTGTCTCTTGAAATTTGTCAGGAAATACGAAAATTGTGGTTCACCTGTGAGCCATTGGTCTTGGACTCCAGTGGCGGCGAGTCTCAGACGACCAGCCATTCCTACTCTATATGAGTAAAATTTTGGTAAATAAAACGAGACACTAAAAGTAGAATGAACCTTCAGTTGAGGAAATTCAAACCCGAGACGATAACAGACGACAGGGTATGTGTTTTCATAGGTAAGCGTAATACGGGTAAATCGACACTCGTGAAAGACATCATGTTCCATAAGAAACATCTACCAGCGGGTATAGTGCTTTCAGGAACAGAGGAGGGAAATCACTTTTACTCTGATTTTATCCCAGACTTGTTCATTTACGGCGACTACGATCGCGACGCTATAGAGAGAGTCATGGCGAGGCAACGTAAATTGGTGGGTGCAGGAAAAACAAATTGTGGAGCATTCATGCTTTTGGATGACTGTATGTACGATTCAAAGTTCCTTAAGGACACGTGTATTCGTCAGTGTTTTATGAATGGTCGTCACTGGAAGATCTTCTTTATGTTGACCATGCAGTATGTGATGGATCTTCCCCCAGCTCTTCGTGCGAATGTTGATTATGTCTTCATCCTCAGGGAAAATATCATTCAAAATCGTGAAAAGTTGTACAAATCCTTCTTTGGTATCTTCCCCTCTTTCGACATGTTCTGCAAGGTGATGGATGCGTGTACAGAAAACTACGAGTGTCTCGTGTTAGACAATACAGTAAAATCTAACAAGATTCAGGATTGTGTATTCTGGTACAAGGCGTCGATTCGAAAAAACTTTAGGGTTGGTGGTCCGGATCTGTGGAGACTTCACAAGAAGATGTACAATCCCAAACATCTGGAACAGAAGGAGGATGACGCTAAGAAGGCGACGAGAAAGACAAGTCTCAAAATCACAAAGACGCGTTGAGTGTTGAATTCAAAAACATATGACTATACTAAATGGCCTCTGATCAAGTACACACCATGAATCTTTCCGACGACGGAGAGGGAATGGTTCCTCTGCATGACAATCCTTCTACGTCTTTTAAAGCTGAAAAAAATATGAGTCAAAGTAAAGAGACGATGGATTCTACTCCCATTAACGATATTATGATGGAACCCCCTATGATGACTGACGAGCCCCGTATGCAGGGTGTTATGCCCCAAATGACCGCTCCCCAACCCCAGGGCGCTTACCCAGCTCCCCAAGCTCCTTCCGAGCCCGAGAAGAAGAACCCCCTGAATCTCACGGATGATCAACTCACCGCCCTCGTCGTCGCTGCTTGCACCGCCGCCGCTGTGAGCAAACCTGTCCAGGACCGTCTTGCGACCTCTATCCCCAAGTTCCTTAACGAACAGGGGGGTAGAAGCATGGTTGGTCTTGCCACCACCGGTGCTGTGGCGGCTGTGATCTTCTATATCATGAAGGACTACATTGTCAAGCCTTAAGCGGCTGTTTCCCAGCCCATATTACTGTAAATCGAGGTATCAATACCCGCAAAATACGTCGCGAGGGCTCCCGCTGCGAATGTCCCTGCCAACAAGCCACTCAATTTAAGTTTCTTGTTGTTAGAAGCATCGGGATCAGTCATCGCATCCTTGGTCTCCTTGGAAATCTGGTTGATTAGGAAAGTCAGCACGAGGGCGATGAGGGTCGACGTCAAGAAGAATACGCGATCCACAGCGAGACGAGGAATGTTTCCAATAGCAAAACGAAGAACGTTAGGTATGACAACAGTCATCCATACGAGATTGACGTAGTAGTTGCTCACATACTGAGGCACTAGGGTGATGCCATAAATGAGGATCCAGTAGGCGATGGCCATCATCAACACACTGATAGGTGTTTTCATTTAAAGTACATTGAGATTATTTATCCTGGATGTGCTGACCACAAAACTCTTTTCGATCTGGGATCTGTTCATATATGCCAAGCTCTATACACATGTCCCGAAGTTCCACGTAGTTTTGCCAGAACTTATCCGAATGGGAATACTCTTTGACTGTACAATGAGCCAACTCATGGATGAGTACATGGAAGATGTCATTGACACTCCCATCTAAGCACACGACAATCTCCGCACCTTTGTTGGTGTTATACCCAACACTCTCCTTCATTCGTTTCATCCCCGTGAGAGGTACGGGAGTCGTCAGCATCTGGTACTTTTCATTCTTAGTTTCATTGAGGTGATCACGAAGTTTTCTATATCTCTGTTTTACTTCCGTGAGTACCTGAGGTTCGCGTGTCAACTGGAGAATTATGAGATTGATGACAATAAGTAAAGCCAAAGCTATCATCTGTTATAGACAAAGATAAATTTGCTATACAATTCTGAGATGGGATTTCCTGTGAGTCCCTCCCAAAGTTGTAATCTAAAACCTAGATCCTCCAAACCAGTCACCAGGTGATCCTTGTATGCCACCGGTTCTGACTTTGGTCCTTCTGCGTAATAGGGTGTGTCAGTGAGATGCACAAATAACTTTTCACCAAAGCCACCATTTCCATGGTCTTTCATTTTGAAGAAATTACCCATATCATCCTGATAAGGTGTTTTGAAGATGATCTTTTCAGAATCTGGGATGATCCCTATGAGAAGACCATCAGGTTTCATGCGTTTCTTGATTTCCTTAATTGAACTCATGAACAACCCCTTCGATCCAAAGATGTAGTGAAGTGAAAAGTTAAAACACACAATGTCAAACTTTCTATTCGGACAATTGTGAATGTCACCCTCGTAAAAATTGACCCGCATATGCATATTCTTCGCGCGTGAACGAGCTTCTTCAAGCGCATCATGTTCGGGATCACACATGTTTATGTTAACACCACACTTGTGCCACTTTTGAAGATCTCCACCAAAACCACAACCAACATCGAGGATGTGCTGTCCCTCACGAGCGACACTCTGTATGAGCTGTCGCTTCGCATCGTTGTGATTCTTTCGAATCTCTTCCATGGTTAGATATAGATTATCGTTTTTAATAGTCTTACTTAGGAAGCTTAAAGTTTTGATGCGTCGGGTAGATATAATGTCTCTCGAGCAAGATTACACCACTGTCCCCGGTCAGATTTTTGCGTGCCTCTCGATTGTTGGTCCTGAGTCTCCCCAGAAGAATGACAAGTTTGGTATCAAGATTCGTGGTGCCTTCGCGACTCGTGATGAGGCTGCGAACCATGCCAAGCGCCTTCAGAAGGAGGACCCCACCTTCGATATCTATGTCGTAGACATGTACAAGTGGCTCCTGATCCCTCCCGATTCTTCGAAGATTGAGGATGTGCACTACACCAACGAGAAGCTCGAGGAGATCATGGTTGGCTACAAAGAGAACCAGGCCCAGGCTGCTCGGATGTTCCAGGAGCGCAAGGCGGCGATGGCGAACAGTTCGTACACCCCTGGTGATGACAACTCGAAGTTCTACACCAAGCCCGATGAGGCACCTATTTCTCATCCCGCCGAGGTACTCGAGCGTCTCAAGAAGGAGAAGCCCGACGCTCCCATGGAAGAGCTCGTCAAGGAGGCTGATGCCATTGTCGCGAAGGAGATGGAGGAGCGTCAGAAGAAGCGTGATGAGGATGCGAAGCTTGGGGAGATTAAGGAGGAAGAGTCCGCGTAAATAATATCAACATACAGTAAACAGAATGTTTAGAATAATTCTAACCATCCTTTTGGTTGGTGCCTTTTTTATTTTGTTTTTTAAACCAAAGTACAATTTAAAAAACAAAACAGTTACAGAGCCTGAAGCTTCGACGACTGCTGGGTTCATTGAAGATACGGATGATGCGTTTATTAATCCCAGGTATCCAACACAACTCATTAAAATGGATGAGACTGGTAGTATTAAGCCCATCTATGGTGACATAGGGACTTTTGTTGCATACTCAAGTATACCTGAGGATAACTGGTTGCATGGTTTTCCCCATAAAAAAGCCTAGAAGGAATACTGCGAAAGCGATGATCCAAGTTGACTTGTCAATTGTGGAGAAGAAATCGGTCTTTTCAGGGGTAGGAGGCATGGGTGGAGGGGGGAATGCGTGTGGAACTTGCATAGAATAGTCATTGTAGTACTGCTCATCCTGATTAGTGTCCTCAATCTTTTCGTTATTTAAAGGATCGACGGATGGATCGTATTCAATTGGATTTCCAATGTCAGTCTCCATTTTCTAATTTTAACACCGTTTTTTTTAAGCATCTTCTGACTCACTTTCATCATCTACGACAAAGTCTTTGAGATTACCCTTTTCATCCATCTCGTCTTCGTCGTCGTCTTCGTCTGAAGTAAATTCTTCTTCATCTTCTGTGTCAAGTTCGGAATCGAAGTCCGTATCGTGGTCGTCATCAGCATAATCATCTACAAGATCCGTTTCAGTGGGCTGAAACATGGTAGGCTTCTTTATCTTACGACCAGAACGAGTAGTAACAATTTCGGACATTTGGGTATATAGAGGAATTATTGTTTAAGTACCTTTACAATCTCACTGTTTAAGACATGAGTTCTAGAACCGTTATTTTTGCAACTGGGACATTTTTGTCGAATCTCTCTCCCCTTGATGATATACGACATCGAAACACCTTCATGTACACCCCGAATCGTTTCACAGTAAGTGGAAGTCGTCAGAGCTGTGAATTGTGTTTTACTCTTTTCAATCTTAACCACATGTGTTCCTTCTGGGGCTTTCATATTCTGTGTTATGAACACTTCTAAGGGCTCCTTGATACTACTGTATTCAATTGGAGGTTTCTCGACACGCTTCTTGATTTCTGGACAATACTTTTTGACATCCTTCTTGGGATACAACTTGTCTGTAATATTTGGTGTCAATAAGTGTCTACGCCCACAAAAATCTTTACAGAAACCATCCCGCCTTCCCCAAATTGTCTCACATCTACAAAAACACTTTTGAATAATCTCGTTTCCACTGATGATAAACCAAACATGATTAGATCCATGCTCTCGCTTGAGGTTTTCACAATATTTTGAGTTTGTCGAGACCAAGAAAGTTTGTTTATGTTTGAAGAGTTTAGTGATGTAAGAGTTCTGCTGACCTTCCAAGTGTCTTCGAACATACTCCTGTATGAGAAGTTTCGTCTCTTCATCATGGAGTTCATCTTTCGTTTGCTCTTTTGTGAATGTACCCTCCTTCACCACGACCGATGGTGGCTCTACATGCACCGTCTGGGGTACATCTGTTCGAACTGCGGACATTTTGAGAATCTCTACACTTGGTGTTTGATCAATTTCAAGAATTGTACTGAGAGGTGGTCCAGGTTTGTATACAAAAATTGGGAGATATGCGAGTTGATCCACCTTTCCCTTTTCACATTCTTCACAACCTTGTCCACCACATGCGTTATGTTTTGCTCTCTTGTATGACCACGGCATTCTGAAACCACTTCCTTTCGTTTTACGACTAGCACTTCCATAGACAGCCAGATCGATAATTTCATTCCAATCTGTAGCACTGTTCAGTGTTGAAAGAGCCAGAAGAATATGGTCTCGAAGTGCTAAAGCTGACACCTGGTCAACCACAAACCCCGGCCAGTTCAGATGAACCCCAGTTTTTATGAGTGTACCAGAATTTTTGGGTGGTGAGATTGATACGAGACACTCTTTTCCACCATGTCTCTTCACTTTGTCACAGATGACTTTACAAATACTCCTAACTTCATCAATTTCGAGAGGTTTATCATCTTTGTAATCGATATCCACGAAAAAGTTATAGGTATCACTCTTCTGTTCGACGACATAGAGCTTTTCACCCCGCCCTATAGCTTCTATGTACTTGTCATAAAAGTCATTCAATTTATCAAATGGCACGGAGAGGACACCACCGTCCATGAGCACATGTGATAGATTGGTTGCATTGTTAAATTTTTGTGATGCACACCAAGCCTTAAACATACCTGATGTACACCTTTATTCTCTAAACCACCTCATACAAGAAACATCTGGATACTCTTGGGTTTGAGCAAGTTGTTTCTTAAAGGTGAGTAATTCGTAGACTGTCATATCTTTATTCTGTTCTTTCCATTCCCTAATCTCCTCCTCACAGAGACCACGGTTCTTTTCCAGAAGTTCTTCAATTTGCATCAAAATGTAAGCCTTGGACTTCATTATTTAATAGAGAAGGTTTTTCTATTGTGAGAACTTATACACGCGTAAAATTGTGGATTCTTGATCACATTATCTACGATTAGTTTCCAGCGTTTACGAGTGTTGAACTCTTCGAGTGTATCGTAGCTCATGAAATCATTTTCATCGAATGTCTTCTTGATGGGTTGGTTCATCAGTTTTTTTAGATTTGTTTTTTGCTTTTCCTCGTAAAACCTTCTCACTTGGGATTGTTGTTCTGACATTGAGTAGTTTACGAAGAATATAAAGACGTTGTATTCAAGATCAACTGTGGGACTTTCTTTGACTGTAAATTTGAATTCTGTGTATTCACCGTTTTTTAGGGAAACCACACCTCTCGTCTCCTCTTCAAGTTCCCTAAGGGCACATCGAAGTGGATTGAAAATTTCACGGCGTCGACACCCACCTGTCACAAAAATCCAATCCTTGAATCGACGATCCCTTACTGTGAGAAACTTTGGTTTCCCGGTGGCGAAACTAACCGGTATCGCGATAGCTTTGTATTTTTTCATTGCGCATTCGCAAGTTACAATATACCGATATGTTTATTCCTCCTTCTTTTCTTCGATTTTCTCCAGTTTTGTCTCCGGTTTGATTTCAACATCATCTTCCTCCTCAAGTACGGGTCTATTCATGTGCTGAACAAGCTGCTCCGAAAATGTCCTGAAACCGTTCATCTCCTCTTTGGTTTTGTTCAACTCCTTGAAAAGGAAGATGATTCCAACGAGACAGACAGCTGTCGCGATCATCATGATGTTTTCTCGGGTCATCTGGATCATTTGTAAGTTACATTCTAACTTCTCTTTTAAGTAAGTGCACCCATCTTAGCCCTCCCTGGGGGAGGACACTCATAGGGTGTCTGAGCGAATTGAACGGCTTCGTAATGCGTGTTTTCGCAGGACTTCTGTGTCGGGGGTGTGGGTTGACCAACAAACTTTTCGAGCGTCCTGGACTTGGGATCATACGTCAATACAAAAACGATGGCGAGAAGGAAAATGAGTTTCCACATATAGTAATTAGTTAGAATATAAAAGACCACCCATACCATTCTCGATACGGAGCACGTTGTAGTTCACAGCGTAGATGTCCTTATCGGAGTTGGCGGTGTCGTTGATGATGCGCGCGGAATCGAGGCGCGAGAAGTTGAGGGAACCAGTGGGCTGAAGCTTACCAGCATCGAGGCAGAAGGGATAGAAGAAGAGCTTGGTGCCAGGGGTGGCGGTGCCGTGGGAGGTGTGATAGTAGAGGGGCACGGTGGTAAAGTTGGGATCAGCGAACTTGTAGTCAGCCACATCAGTACCGTTGATCTGGAGCTTGAGCTTGTTGCCCGCAGTGCTGACCATGGTGACCGCCGAAGCATCACCAGCGGCGATGTACTTGACGGGGTGGTTGAAGTTGAGTTCCTGAATCTTAGAGTTGGAAGAGATCGCCTTCTGAACCTGGGTCATGATCATGTTCTGGGGCTGGGAAGCGAACACTTCACGCTCCTGGGTGTCGAGGTACGCGTAGTTCGCGTACACCTCCCACTTGCTCGCGGCAGCCTCAGCACCCCAAGTGATGCGAAGCTCGACATCGTGGTACTGGAGGGAGATGAGAGGGAGAGCCGACTGCCAGTTCTCACAGAAGGAGAAGCGGAGAGGGTAGAACTTGGCGGTGCTGGTGCCATCGTAGAGGCTGGCGGACACCGACTTGGCGGAAGAGAAAGCCGAGAGGGTGGGGGCGATCAGGGTCGAGTAGGTAGAGTCCTGCTCATCAATCACCTGACCACCGATGAGAAGCTCCACCTTGGAGATCACATCAGTCCAGTTGTTTGTGAAAGAGTTGGCCGAGAGACCATCACCCGCGATGGGCATGAGGTACACATAGTTGAGCATATCACCCTTGCGCTCGAAGCGGATGGTGGACATACCATTGTTCGAGACGTTGCCCTGAATGACCTGACGCTCGACAGTTTGGGAGAAGTTCGTATGACGCTTGTAGGTAGAACGGAAAAAGCTGACTTCGGGCTGACCGACGAGGTGCACATCCTGAGCACCGACAGCGACGAGTTGGGCGATACCACCAGACATTTTATATTATAGTGAGAGTTTATTTTTAAGCTTGGGCGAATCTGTAAGATTCTTAGAAGGTTAGATACGAGGGAAGTCCTACGGACTTCGACCGGGATGGGGAACTTGTTACAAACTGGGACACAATTTGTAAGAAGGGGGAGGGGGCAATCGACAAAGTCGATTGGGACGAGTGACTGCGTCACTCGGGACTTAGATAGCATCTGTGCAGTTCTTCATAGTTTTGAGTTTATTGTAAAGGAGATCATAGACGTTCCCCGTGAGGGGTGTATCAGATTCGACACTAACACTGAAACCGCCAATATCCCGGGATCCACTCGTGCGCAGCGCCTGGCTCACCCACATGGTGAAGCGACCTTGGAGGATGTACTTTGTCGTGGTCGTCACAGTTTCCACATCGGTATCTGGGTCGCGGTTTCTTTCCTCCTCCACCCGCTTCTCCACTCTAATGTCATTCTCTCCCAGAGAAGCATAAGGGTTCGTAGCAGTGAGACCGTTGGAGAGTGTTATCGTTTCGTTGAGGGTGACACCCATTATTTACTTTACTGGTATAAAAAAATACTACTATAATTCCTCAAATGGAGTACATCTACGAAGCATATAATATTGTACCACGGGCACTATGTGAGGAAATAATAGAAAAGTTTGAGAATGATCCTGGGGTGACGGATGGACAGCTTGGTACTTATAATGATATGCATGTCAACAAAACGGTTAAACATTCGAAAGATCTTCATATGCCTCTAAATGATAAATGGGTAGAAACTATTCTTAAACTTGATAAATATATAGGAGAAGGTGTAAAGATGTATCTAGAAAATATCATTGCTAGTAATAGTCAAAATTCTAAAATAAAAACAATCTTACAAGGTAAATTTGGTTCTAATATAGATAATACTTCATTTCAAATTCAAAAGTATGAAGTTGGTGGTAAGTTCGAATGGCATATGGATGATGCATTTGGGTGTAAACGATTAATCGCATTTATAGTTTATTTAAACAATGTGTCAGAGAATGATGGTGGGTGTACAAAATTTGCAGATGGTCGTAAAATAATTCCAAAAATGGGAAATATTTTATTTTTTCCATCAACCTGGACATACCCACACACCGGAGAACAAGTAAAAAACGGTACAAAATATATAGTGACAGGTTTCATACGCGAATCTATCATATAAGTTTACATGTAATGAGTGCCGCCTTATATGTTCCGTGATCAACGAGGGTGTATGATGGTTCAGTTTCATTCGTGTTTTCCCATACAACCTGACCATTTTCATCTAAAACATCAACGAGTTCTTCAATTATTACTATTTCATCGTGACCATATAGAGGTTTTGTAGATTTTGACTGAAATACACTCTTGTATATATTTTGAGTACCCTGTAAAAATTCCTCTCTTTTATCTTCCGAAAGCTCTTGATACTTTTCAGGTGTGATTACTTCTTTTTTCACGATCGTCCGCTCATCGTCTGGAAGATTGTGATATTTTTCTAAACTAATTTCTGTACCATTGGTATCATAATAGAAATTTTCCCCTACATCACTGATTTTATAGTAAATATCAATTTCTTCATATGTTTTGTTAGCTTCATTTAATTTTTCATATATCGCAAGTCTGATTATTTTCTTGATAGTCTTGGTATAATATGTGACGCTTGATAACTCCTTTAAGGGTCTTCGTATAGGTCGTTCTATAGGTGTTGTAAAGTCACAATCTTGAGTCACTTTTGCAACGGTATAGTTATGAACATTATCATCGTTTTGTTTTTGTGTGTAACCTGAGGCGACGTTTGAGGTGGTCAATAAATCCCCTGATTCAAGTGGTCCATTAATATTTGTCACCCAGATGCGTGTATCACCCTTCGTGTCGATTAAGGTATCATAATCATTCGTATCCACGACTTGTTCAGAAACTACACCGTACCATTTTTTATCCATATAAACATTTGAGAGTGTGACAATGGGGGTTGTATTAGTCTTATGTGCATTACCACTGGCACTGACGACGAGTCCTATAATATGTTGACCCCAGGTATTAGACACAGTTGTTTTCGAACGAGGTAATTCCGTTACAACTTCTTGAATAGCCTTAATTAAATATGGAATAAATTGTATATAATCGACGGATGCAGGTTCAGGACCCCAAATAGAATAGTCTGGATCTTGGGTGGGGTCTTCACTTATAATCGGGTTTATACTATCGACATCACCCGCTTGTGGAGAAATAGTAACTAAATGACGCAACTCGGGTACTTGGTAATAAATTTCTTGTGCGATGACACCAGATTGACGTTTCCAGATATCGTCAAATTCGGATTCAAGTTGTGGTTTAATATCGTATTCTTGTGGTCGTATTTTGAATAGAGATTTAATAGCACTCGTTATATATGTTTCATTCTCCTTTAGACGATCATCTGATACAGCTGCTGCTCTATAAGTGATCTCTTCGTCTGTCGTGTTATAAGCTAAATTATAGTTACCATTGTTCACAGGTCCTCTTATCGGTGCTACATACATTCTACTCGAACCATCGCTATTCACTGCCACCCCAGTTGCATTGATCACGATGGAACTAGCGTGCTGATTTAAATCACCCGCCAAGTTCCCTATGGCGACGGCATAGCCTCCCTGATTGTCGCGACCCGCTGAGTTCCCTATGGCGACGGCATAGCCTGCCTGATCATCATTACCCGCCAAGTTCCCAATGGCGACGGAATAGATTCCCTGATCATCATTCCCAGCACTGGCCCCAATGGCGACGGCGCCACTTCCCTGATCAGACCGACCCGCATTGAACCCGATGGCGACGGCGTTCTGACCTTGTGCGTTACAACCCGCTAGTTCCCCGATGGCGACGCATTGGATTCCTTGTGCGTTACACCCCGCATTTTTTCCCACGGCGACGGACTCGGCCCCCTGAGAGCTCCGACCCGCATTGAGGCCTACAGCGACGGCGTCGTTTCCCTGTACGAAAGTAGCCGCACCATCCCCAATGGCGACGGCTTCGTTTCCTTGTGCTTCCCTCCCCGCATTGAGCCCAATGGCGACGGAGGCGACGTTCTGACCGATCGAACCCGCTACATTCCCTATGGCGACGCAGTTGTTTCCCTGAGCCGAATACCCCGCCGAGGTCCCAATGGCGACGGAGGTGTTTCCCTGATCAGCATTCCCAGCACTGGCCCCGATGGCGACGGATTCGCTCCCCTGACCCGTCACACCTGCACTCTTTCCTATGGCGACGCTTATGATGCCCTGACTGGTCAGACCCGCTTCCCGTCCCACGGCGACGGAGTTGTTTCCCTGACCCGTCAGACCCGCCCCATACCCCACGGCGACGGAGTTGGTTCCCTGACTGGTCTGACCTGCTGAGCGCCCCACGGCGATGGCGGAGTCTCCCTGATTGGTCTGACCCGCATTGACTCCCACAGCGACGGCTTGGCTTTCCTGACTGGTCTGACCCGCTTGGCGCCCCACGGCGACGGCGTTGATTCCCTGTCCCACCGGACCTGCTAAGTACCCCATGGCGACGGCGCCGACTCCCTGTTCATCCCTCCCCGCTTCACGCCCCACGGCGACGCTGTTGGTTCCCTGACTGGTCATACCCGCTGAGCGCCCCACGGCGGTGGCGAAGTTTCCCTGAACCGAATACCCCGCCGAGGTACCGATGGCGACGGCTTCGCTCCCCTGATCAAACTTACCCGCTTGGTACCCCACAGCGACGCTTAGGCTTCCCTGACTGGTCTGACCCGCTTGGTACCCCACGGCGACGGCGGCACTTCCCTGACTGATCCGACCCGCCTCGGTCCCGGTGGCGACGGATTGGCTTCCCTGATCCTCCTTTCCCGCTAAGTTCCCGATGGCGACGGCGTCACCTCCCTGATTGCTACAACCCGCACCATCCCCAATGGCGACGCATTCCCCCCCTTGTGCAATACAACCCGCTTGGTACCCAATGGCGATGGAGACGTTGTTCTGACCTTCCATACCCGAACATCGCCCAATAGCGATGGTATTGTTGCTCTGACCCGTCGAACCCGCTAAGTGTCCAATGGCGACGGCAAGATTTCCCTGACTGTTCTTACCCGCTTGGACCCCCACGGCGACGGAGTCGTATCCCTGACTGGTCCTACCCGCTAGGTACCCCACGGCGACGGAGTTGTTTCCCTGACTGGTCTGACCCGCTTCACGCCCCACGGCGGTGGCGTTGTTTCCCTGACTGGTCTGACCCGCTTCACGCCCCACGGCGACGGCGTCGGTTCCCTGACTGGTCTGAGCCGCGCTGTTCCCTATGGCGATGGATAGGCTTCCCTGAGCAGACATACCCGATTGGTTCCCTATGGCGATGGCGTCGTCTCCTTGTTCTTCCTTACCCGCTGAATTACCTATGGCCAGCGCACCATCTTGTCCCCTACAACCCGCGTTGGTCCCTATGGCGATGGAGAAGTTGTTTTGACCGATCGAACCCGCGTTGGCACCCATGGCGATTGAATAAGTACCCTGTACCGACTGACCGGCGTGTTCGCCAAGAGCGATAGACCTCTCTCCCTGAGCCACCTGACCCGCCTCAAGTCCAATGGCAATGGTAACGACGTTCTGACCTTGGGAACCCGCCGAGGTACCGATGGCGACGGCGTTATTTCCCTGACTGGTATTACCCGCACCGTCCCCCACGGCGACGGCGAGGGATCCCTGATAGCTCTGAGCCGCGGTGTACCCCACAGCGACGGCGCGACCTGCCTGACCCGAACGCCCCGCGTTGTTCCCTATGGCGATGGCGTTGTTGTTCTGAGCCGTCTCACCCGCTGCGTTCCCAATGGCGATAGAGGCCAGTCCCTGGGCCGTCGAACCCGCAGCGGTCCCGATGGCGAGATTGTTCGTGTTACTGTTCGCCTTGATGAATGTGGTTCCGCGGATCTGTATGTCACCCGCGAAATCTTGAATGTTCGTCGACATATAGTATTATAGGCTAAATTTATTGTAGCTTAAGGACGAGGGACTCCTTTCAC